>ERZ837487.1462-NODE-1462-length-28238-cov-6.056559_pt1 | contig 28238 bp, 26 predicted proteins | sample MGYA00519911_ERZ837487 | MGnify/ENA primary metagenome ERZ837487 (study PRJEB31850, sample SAMEA3708818) | human gut metagenome | biome: human gut; feature: human-associated habitat; material: faeces | place: China | collected 2014 ... | reverse complement strand
ACGTCATGCGCGTGTTCAGCGTGGTGCTGCTGATCATGGTGGGCACCGTGTTCGCCGTGGGTCCTGCCGGCCTGATCGTCACCCTGTTCAAGAACGGCGGCTCCACCGGCATTGTCACCACCACTCTGTTCTGGCTGATCATCGTCCTGGTGTATTATTTCATCGCCACCTTTATTTCCATTGACAAGATCATCGGTAAGATTTATCCTATCTTTGGTATCTGCCTGATCGTCATGGCCGTCGGCGTGGCCGTGGGCATCTTTGTCAAGCCTGAGTACACCATTCCCGAGATCTGGGATCACTTCGGTTCCATGCATCCCAAGGGAACTCCCGTGTGGAGCTTCATGTTCATCACCGTGGCCTGCGGCGCTATCTCCGGCTTCCACTCCACCCAGAGTCCCCTGATGGCCCGCTGCATGAAGAGCGAGAAGCAGGGCCACTTCGTGTTCTACGGCGCCATGGTTTCCGAGGGCGTCATCGCCCTGGTGTGGGCCGCTGCCGGCTGCGCTCTGTATGAGGTCACCGGCGGCCTGAACACCGGCCTGGCCGAGATCCTGGCCAATGGTCAGTCTGCCGCCATCTATGATGTCTGCGTCAAGACCATGGGCAAGGTGGGCGTGGCCCTGGCCATGCTGGGCGTGATTGCCTGCCCCATCACCTCCGGCGACACCGCCTTCCGCAGCGCCCGTCTGGTGCTGTCCGACTGGTTCAAGATCGACCAGAAGAAGTGGAAGAACCGTCTGCTGCTGTGCGTGCCCGTTCTGGGCGTGGGCGCTGTCCTGGGCGTGGGCAATGCCCTGGGCTTCATCGACTACACCGTTATCTGGCGTTACTTCAGCTGGACCAACCAGACTCTGGCCATGATCGTCCTGTGGGCCGCTTCCATGTACCTGTACTATGAGAAGAAGAACTACTGGATCACCGCCGTGCCTGCCACCTTTATGAGCGCCGTTTCCGCCACTTACTTCCTGCTGGGCAACGAGTGCCTGGGCCAGTTCATCAACCACAAGACCGCCGAGGGCGTCACCGTGTACAACACCGCCTTGGCTTATCCCATCGGCATCGCCGTGGCCGTCCTGTTCCTGGGTATCTTCCTGTACACCATCAAGAAGCGCCATACCCAGCCTCACTACGAGACGCTGGGCAAGTAATTCGCCCCTTTTTCAAAACTTCGCAAAGCGGCAGGCCCCTCCTGCCGCTTTGCCCCTATGGGAGGAACTGCTATGATCTTTGCACCTGCACGCCTTGGCAGCGTCACGCTGGACAACGAGACCCTGGCGGCGGATAAGAAGGGCTGCCGCCGCTTCGGCCCCTGCGGCGTGGGCGAAAAGGCCCTGTATCTCAACAGCTTTTTCATCGACCGGCACTATTATGTGGCGCTGTCCTCGGTGCGCCGCGTGTTCAAGCGTGTGGCCATGAGCAAGGGCGGCTTCACCGGCAAGGGGGCCTTCGGCTCCATCCCTTACCTGGTGGTGGAGTACGACGGAGGCGAAAAGCAGTGCAATTTCAAGCACGAGGAGGACGTGGACAACCTGCTGGCCTGCCTCTCCAAGCTCTGCCCGGACCTGCCGCTGCAAAGCCGCAAGGTGGAGCAGCACATGGCCCAGCAGCGGGCCGAGAACGCCCGCTGCTATCTCAAGGAGCTGACGCCCCAGGCCCAGGCCGAAAGGGAGCGCCTGGAGCAGGCCCGCACCTTCCTGGAGGATCACACCAACCTGACCCGCCGCCTGTCCCAGGCGGCCAAGGCCAAGCGGGTCAACGACCGCTCCAACCCCAGCTATAAGTGGGTGGCCCTGGCCATCGTTATCGCTGGGCTTATTGCCCTGGTATACGGCGTGGTGTCCATGATCCGGGGCACCAACAGCGTGGGCATCTACTTTGCCCTGTTCGGCCTGGCGGCGGTGTTCCTGTTCTCCGGGGCCCATGTGCTGCCCACCGCCCGCAACAACAAAACGGCCCTGACCCGGGAATGGGAGCAGGCCCAGGCGGACCTGGCGGCGGTGCTGCCGAAGGATTTCCCCCTGCCTGCCCGCTATGCCCACCCGGTGGTGCTGACCCGGATGATCCGCGTTCTGCGGGAGGGCCGGGCCCAGACCGCCGACGAGGCCCTGGACGTGGTGAAGCGGGACCTGAAGGCCCTGACCGCCGATGTCCAGGTGGAGCAGTGGGAGTATGACGAGGTGGTGGCCGTGAAGCCCATGTTCCTGCTGTCGGACTATCAATAACACAAAAATCTCCCCGCCCGGGGAGATTTTTTGCGCTTGACAAATACCCAGGAGGGGTATATAACTATAGATACCCCCACGGGGTATCATGAAACAAAGCGAGGCGGGGAAACTATGAAAGAACACAACTGCTGCCGCTGCTCCCAGCGGAAAAAGGAGCGCTCGCCGGAGGAATACAAGCGCCTGATCCACCGGCTCAACCGCATCGAGGGCCAGATCCGGGGCATCCGGGGCATGGTGGAGGCCGGGGCTTACTGTCCCGACATCCTGGTCCAGGCGGCGGCGGTGAACGCGGCCATCAACGCCTTCAACAAGGAGCTGCTGGCCAGCCACATCCGCACCTGCGTGGCCCAGGACATCCGGGACGGCAAGGATCAGGTCATCGACGAGCTGGTGACCACCCTGCAAAAGCTGATGAAATAGGAGTGGACACAATGAAGCAATACAATGTCACGGGCATGAGCTGCGCCGCCTGCTCGGCCCGGGTGGAAAAGGCGGTGGGGAAGGTCCCTGGGGTCACGGCGTGCTCTGTGAGCCTGCTGACCAACTCCATGGGCGTAGAGGGCACGGCGGAGCCCTCCGCCGTCATCGCCGCCGTGGAGGAGGCAGGCTACGGCGCGTCGGAAAAGGGCGCGGCCCAGTCGTCTCCCAGTGCCGATGAGCAGCAGCTGGAGGACCACGAGACGCCCCGGATCCGGCGGCGGCTCCTGTGGTCCGTGGGCTTTCTGCTGGTGCTGATGTACTTTTCCATGGGCCACATGATGTGGGGCTGGCCCCTGCCGCCGTTTTACGACGACAACCATGTGGCCATGGGCCTGACCCAGCTGCTGCTGACGGGGATCATCATGGTCATCAACCAGAAGTTCTTCATCAGCGGCTATAAGGCCCTGTGGCACCGGGCCCCCAATATGGACACCCTGGTGGCCCTGGGGGCCACGGCGGCCTTCGGCTACAGCACCTATGCCCTGTTCGCCATGACGGCGGCCCAGGTCCGGGGCGACGAAGCCGCCGTCATGACCTATATGATGGACTTCTATTTTGAGTCCGCCGCCATGATCCTGACCCTGATCACCGTGGGCAAGATGCTGGAGGCCCGGTCCAAGGGCAAAACCACCGACGCCCTGAAAAGCCTCATGAGCCTGGCTCCCAGAACCGCCTCTGTGCTCCGGGACGGCCGGGAGGTGGAGGTGCCGGTGGAGCAGGTGCAGCAGGGGGACGAGTTCGCCGTCCGGCCCGGGGAGAGCATCCCTGTGGACGGCGTGGTGCTGGAGGGCTCCAGCGCCGTCAATGAGTCCGCCCTGACCGGCGAGAGCATCCCCGTGGACAAGGCCCCCGGCGACGGCGTGTCCGCCGCCACGGTGAACCAGTCCGGCTATCTCCGCTGCCGGGCTACCCGGGTGGGCCAGGATACCACCCTGTCCCAGATCATCCGCATGGTCAGCGACGCCGCCGCCACCAAGGCCCCCATCGCCAAGATCGCCGATAAGGTCTCCGGCGTGTTCGTCCCGGCGGTGATCTCCATCGCCGCCGTGACCACGGCGGTGTGGCTGCTGCTGGGCCACCCGGTAGGCTATGCCCTGGCCCGGGGCATCTCCGTGCTGGTGATCAGCTGCCCCTGTGCCCTGGGCCTGGCCACTCCTGTGGCCATTATGGTAGGCAGCGGCCTAGGGGCCAAAAACGGCATCCTGTTCAAAACCGCCGCCTCCCTGGAGGAGACGGGCCGGGTGCAGATCGTGGCCCTGGACAAAACCGGCACCATCACCAGCGGCCAGCCCCGGGTGACGGACATCCTCCCGGCGGAGGGCGTCACGGAGCAGGAGCTGCTGACCCATGCCCTGGCCCTGGAGCAGAAAAGTGAGCACCCCCTGGCCCGGGCTGTGCTGGACCGGGCGGCGGGGCTTACGGCTCCGGAGGTGTCGGACTTTCAGGCCCTGCCCGGCAACGGCCTGACGGCTGTGCTGGAGGGCCGGACCCTGTGGGGCGGCAGCGCCGCCTTTACAGAGAAGCGCGCCGCCGTATCTCCGGACCTGCAGGCTAAGACCGAGGAGCTGTCCCGGCAGGGGAAAACGCCCCTGTTCTTCGGGGCGGAGGACCGGCTTCTGGGCGTCATTGCCGTGGCGGACGTCATCAAGGAGGACAGCCCCCGGGCGGTCCGGGAGCTGCGGAACATGGGCATCCGCGTGGTGATGCTCACCGGCGACAACCAGCGCACCGCTCAGGCCATCGGGGCCCAGGCGGGGGTGGATCAGGTCATCGCCGGGGTGCTGCCGGAGGGTAAGGAGGCCGCCATCCGCCGGCTGATGCAGCGGGGCAAGGTGGCCATGGTAGGCGACGGCATCAACGACGCCCCGGCCCTGACCCGGGCCGACACCGGCATCGCCATCGGCGCGGGAGCCGACGTGGCCATCGACGCGGCGGACGTGGTGCTGATGAACAGCAGTCTGCTGGACGTGCCCGCCGCCATCCGGCTCAGCCGGGCCACCCTGCGGAACATCCACGAAAACCTGTTCTGGGCGTTTTTCTACAACGCCATCGGCATTCCTCTGGCCGCCGGGGTGTTCATCCCTCTGGGCCTGACCCTGAACCCCATGTTCGGCGCCGCCGCCATGAGCCTATCCAGCTTCTGCGTGGTGTCCAACGCCCTGCGGCTGAATCTGTTCAAGCTCCGGGATAACCGGCACGATCATAAACGAACCAATCATCTGAACAACGAGAACAAGGAGGAACAAACTATGGAAAAGACACTGGAGATCAAGGGCATGATGTGCCCCCACTGCGAGGCCACCGTCCGCACCGCCCTGGAGGCCATGCCCCAGGTGCAGGCCGCTCAGGTCAGCCACGAAAGCGGCACCGCCGTGGTGACCCTCACTGCCCCGGTGGAGGATGACACCCTTCGCCGCACCGTGGAGGACAAGGGCTACACCGTCACCGCCATCCGCTGACCCTACCGCCGTCCCTCCGCAGGGCGGGGCAAAAAAGCCTCGCAGACTGCAAGCCTTTTGTCAAAAATGGGCGAAGCCCATTTTTGACAGTATCAAGAAAAGCACGGCGCAAGCCGTGCTTTTCTCGTATAAATCTTCGGCTGAAAGAGGGTCCCAACAGCCGTGACTTACCCTCAGGCTCTCTCCATGGCCTCCCGGAAGTCTCTCTGATCGGTGAAGATCTCCTGCTTGTAGGGGTTCTTCTTCTGTGCCTTGGCCCGCTTGATGATGCTGGCCAGGATCACCACGTTCACCACCAGCGCCACGATGGAGATCACGCCTTGGGCCGTGGGATTGGCCGCCGTGGGCCGGACGGCGGGATCCATGAAGCCGTTGGCATAGACGGAGGTGATGGTGCTGAACACGCTGCCATCCTGGAACAGGGGGAACACCTGGGCAAACATGCACCACAGAGCCAGGGTGTTGGCCCGGTTCTGGATCCAGCCGCCCTTGTTCCAGAAGTGGTTGGCAAAGGTGGGGGCCAGCAGCAGGGCCAGGCCGCAGTACCAGGAGTGGGTGGGCAGGCAGTTGTAGGTATACTCGAAGTTCCACAGGTCATAGGCCAGGATATAGCACCAGGTCATGTCGGGCCACAGCATGTCCTTCTGATCCTTGGAGGAATAGATACCCCACCAGGCGGTCATGCAGAAGATGTTGACGATACCGGCAATGCCGTTGACCCAGTTCCACCAGCCGCCGTACAGCCACACGTTCTCGGAGGACAGCCACCAGCGGTCGCCGAACTCCTTCAGGGCCATGGCGCCCCGGATGCCGGACTCGAAGTCGCTGGCCACGGCGATGAGAATATTGATGGCCACAATGGCGAAGGGGAACACCTTGAACCACTCCGTCTTGCCGATGCTCCACTTGTACTTGAGCATCATGAAGCCGATGCACCCGGCGGTGGCGGCGTACAGCTTGGCATAGTGGAACCAGCTGTTCATGTTGGTATAGGTCTGGTTGTTCAGGGCCCACTCCGCCCCGGCATGTGCACCGATGGCGATGGCGATGAAATACACCGTCAGCACGGCGGGCAGCACCAGAAAGCAGATGATGCCGCCGGTTTTGGTGCGGCGGGCGAACTCGTTGGCCAGCACCAGCCCGGTAAACACCAGCACAAAGCCCAGCAGCTGGTACAGGGCAGTCTCGCCATAGATCTGGAATAACATGTCCATTCCTCCTTAAAAATTTCTGTCTCCTAAGCTCAGCCGCCTGGTCCAGCCAGAGAAGCCCGGACCATCGGCCATGCCGCCAATATAGCACAGGTTTCCTTAAAAAGTCAACTGTCACACGGAAAAAAGTGTTGAAAAAGACAGAAAAAGCGGGTATAATGGAACCGAAATCGGCTGTGGTATGTGGCCATACCACAGCCAGAGGAGGAAGCGCATATGGAGTTTGAAAAGCTGGTGTCCCCGTCTCTGAAGGACCTGTTCATCACCCACGTTGAGGCCATGATCCTTTCCGGGGAGCTGCCGGTGGGGCAGCAGCTGCCGCCGGAGCGCCAGCTGGCCCAGTCCATGGGCGTCAGCCGGGCGGTGGTCAACAGCGGCGTGGCGGAGCTGGAGCGCCGGGGGTTTTTAGAGGTCCGGCCCCGGGTGGGCACCTTCGTCACGGACTATCGCCGGGCCGGGACCCTGGACACCCTGAAATCCATCATGACCTATAACCGGGGCCGCCTGCGCAACGAGGAGATCCGCTCCATTCTGGAGATCCGGGACGCCCTGGACAAGCTGGCGGCGGCGGGGATCATCGCCTGCGCCTCGGAGGAGGACATCGCCGCCCTGTTCCGGGCGGCGGAGGCCATCCGGGAGGCCGGGGACAACCGCCATGCGGCGGAGGCGGCCTTTGCCTTCCAGCATGAGCTGGCCATGCAGTCGGGCAACACCCTGCTGCCCCTGATCTTCCGGTCCTTCTATTCCTCTGTGCTGGTGCTGTGGGAGCGGTTCTGCGCCCTCAACGGCGTTTCCATGCTCTATGAGACCAGCATCCGCCTGTGCCGCCACATCCGGGACCGGGACCTCTCCGCCGCCGTGGCCTGGATCGACTACTGCACCCGGGAGACCGTCTCCGGCAGCCGCCGGATATACTACTGATCCGGGAGCGGCAAAACCAATGTCACAAAAAGAAATCACCATCCCTCAGGATGGTGATTTCTTTTTGTGACTGCCCACAGGTTTTGTTGTCTGGGGATCAGTTCCTTCTGCCTTGCTTTCTTGCTGACATATCCGTTAAACCTTGTGTCTCGGGTATCCTTTTTCTCCTAAACACATCGAATTCGACACGGTTGAAATTTGGACTGCACTGTACGTTCCTCACAAGCCGAGAAATGTGATGATACTCCTGCTATGAAGCGAGTTTGACATAGTAAACTTTTGAGGCCTTTCATTCCTATGGGATATATTCTGGTTCATAGCATTACTCTTTTACACCCTTGATCCGCTTCTGGATATCCTCCACAGATGGCAGCTGGCGTTCCAGTTCTTCCGGTAGGCTGCTGGTGATCTGGTAGGCGCTGACGCCGATGGGCTTGCTCATCTTACTCTTGCAGAGCAGCAGGCCTATAGAGGGATTATCCTGCGCTTTCTTCAGAGTGCCATCCACCGCTGAGAGGTAAAAGTTCAGCTGTCCGGCGTATCCCGGTTTGAACTCGCCGGTTTTCAACTCGATCACCACATAGCAGCGGAGGTTGAGGTTGTAAAACAGCAGGTCAATATAGAAATCATCGCCGCCTACATTCAGATGATATTGATTGTCGCGGAAGGCAAAGCCTGCCCCAAGCTCCAGCAGGAGCTTCGTCACATCCTTGACCAGCGCCTGCTCAATGTCGCGCTCCATCATATCCGCTTTGAACGGGATGACGTCAAAGACATGCGGGTCTTTCATGGTCTGTGCCGCAAGCTCGCTCTGCGGGGATGGCAGTCGATTTTCAAAGTTGGATACCTTCTCCGCCAGCACCTGCTGCTGATACAAGCCACTTTCGATCTGATGGACTAATACATTGCGCGACCAACCGTTCTGTGCGGCTTGCTCGGCGTACCAGATATGCTCCTCTGGGCTCTTCACCTTATCCATCAGGGCAATGTGATGATACCATGTAATTTGTGCAAGTGCCGCTTGCACAATTTCCTTATCTGGAAAACGCAGCGCGAATTTCGCCATATACTTCAAATTTCTCTCCGAGTAGCCAGTGGCATCCGGGAAGGAAAATTTGATGTCGGCGGCAAGATTCTCCACGAACTTGCTGCCCCACGTCTTATGGGCGTTGATGACCTCACCGATGGAGTGATAAAGGACCAACAGCTCGCGATTGACGCTGACCGCTGCACGGTACTGCGCTGTGCGAATCTCCTGCTTGATCGACTCAACGATATGCAGATATTCATTAGAATTCATCAGCATGGCATTTTCCTCCCGTCCCATACGATCTCCGCCAAGCGGCTTATTTCAGTATACCAGATATTTCCCTTCCATCGAGAGAAGAAATCCGTCATTCCACAACTATATGTGCCTTGCAGCTAATGGTATCAACTCAATGTTCAGCTTTGCAATGAGGTGCGCCCTCACAGAACATTGAGAAACAAGACTTCACAAGCCTTTGCGGTCGCTTATCGCGAGAATTTGTGAGAAAACCGTGTTCAAATATCGGCCTCACGTAAAAATAATCGTTCCGCATTTTGAGAATTTTGCTGTGCATGCTTCTAAACAGCAAATCAAAACCTTCAGCTAAGCCGGAGGTTTGACCAGGCCCTATAAGGGCCTATTACTGGCAAGCCCCTCAATGGGCACTGAATTTTTCTTCGCTTGCATTCTCTGCCCTACCGCCCGTAAACGGGCTATCACCATCACCGGAAGCCTTTTGCTTGTCGGTGGTTCTATTGCTTGTCATGAATTAGTCTCCTCGTTTTTGTAAGTATTGGTCGGCAAACTTTTCACTTACTCTAACTTGGAGACTTTTTTCTGCTTTCTTCCACGCCATAGGCTTTTTTATCCCCCCGGCAGAGCCGGGGGTTCTCTTTTGTGTCCAAAAGAAAAAGCCTTGATAAATCAAGGCTTTGCAGATAAGACGAACTCCGCTTTTCGACAAAAATGTTCGAAAAACGGAGTTCATTCAATTATTGAGTAATGACTCTGCCTCATGACTTTGGATATACTTTTGGTAGTCTATATCAGTAACTAGCGACAGATGCTTTTCGTAAAGAATTTTCAATAGGTTTGATGAACCATTGCGTATATGACCTAAATCATATTTATCTACAACCAGAATCTCCTTTTGCTCTGCTAAAGCTAATTTTTTGATTAGTCCGGAACCATATCTCCAGTTTTGGCCACTAACACCTTCCCACGATACCATTATACCCGTACTCGTTCTGGTTGTCGAAAGAAGCGATGCAAATTTTCCAATATATGTAACGCCAATGCTTTTCTTGTAGTTTTTACATTCACACAAAAATAATTCGCCCAAAAAGAGAAATGTCGAGTTCAGCCCAAACAGGCGTGCTTTTTCCGACCAATCGATTAAAGCGTCAATTTCGTTTGTGCTAGTGCGGCAATTTCTTCGAACGCAAAACAAATCACTATTAAATAAGCTCGACGCGAGTTTTTCTAGCAATTCTCCTTTCTCTTGACTGTCGGTCACTCCGACAGTCAAGAGATCATAATAGCAATTGAACTCTTTCTGTGCCTCAGCCGACAGTCCCAGCATGGAAGCATTATGCGCCCCGACTGCACAAATATAGTCACGAATAGAATATCCGTGTTCTTCAATCAATTTTGTGGCCTGCTCGAATACTTCAATCATATTATAGCACCTTGTAAACCACTATCGCGTGCTCTGATGCTCTTTCTATTCTATCATCACAATGAATACAGTTTGCCTCATCAGGAATATCGAATATATGTTCGTACCGTAGGCCGGAAAACCGTTGGCATTTAGGGCAATAAATTTCTAATATTGGCTTCAATACACCAGCCGAAGCACCAGCCTCCAAAATTTGATATACTTCTTTTATAGGGAGACTTAGTTCCCTGTGCATAGCCCCGGGATAAATGATATTTCCCGAATGGTATAGATTCAAAAAGCTTTCGAGCTGTTTCGATTCACAGTTAAGCGATATCTCCTTTAGTAAAGGAGCCACTCTCACATAGATATTTGATTGCATTATCCATTCGCTCCATTCCTAAGTCACGGCAAGTTCCCGTTTGATGCTGCAGTGTCGTAAATCTCCCTAAAAAATAATCAAATGTAATTTTAAATACATAACTATCTGTTTCTACTGGTTTTACACGCTTAATGTATATATATGGATAATTTGCGGTTTTTTCCTTTTCGCTCAAATAGTTTAGCAGAAGTTCTTTAATCTCAGCACTCCGTGAGAACAATTCCTCATTCTCGTCGATTAGTTCTCGAATCTCTCCAATAAAAGGCATGACAAGATCCCTTTCCTCGGATGCGGTTAACTCGGCAGACCCACCTGAGCTTAATTCCATCATTTGCTTATAGATTTTTGTGCTTTCATCTTTTCTTTCATTAATGACAGCAATGGCATTCGAACCATCACACAAAAACAAATCAACTTTTAGATTTGTTTTTATCCATTCTAAGCAATTGACAAGTAAGTTCTCATACGACTCTTTCCCGAATTGCGGGTCAAATCGAACAGCATCAAACCGTATTTCCAACACACTTAAGTGGGGGTTAATATAAATCACGACAGGATAACGATAATTGACAGGTTGATAATCTTCGGGACGCGGAAAAGCTTTCTGCAAAACAAATTTTATTAATATATCCTCGCCTTTATTCAGGAAAACTGGAGTATTATCTCCAACAGACCGACCTAGGCAATAATTGGGTGTGTACTTCTCAGCATCAAATAAAACACATGCCGCGGCTATATTTTCATTAATGGATGCTGCTCCATCAGGAATTGAATAGAAAAGGGGCACCGAATACTTGTAAAGCTTTACAAATTCGAGGTATTCGAAATGTACAGCATAGGCGGCCTTTTGCGCCATTGCTGTAATAACACTTTGATCACTCTGGTGTTTGTCGACAACAAGGATATTGGGCCTATCGGTAACAGCACACTGGTCCTCATCGGTAATCCAGCCATCTTGTTTTAATAGACGAATTGCATATTTTTGGTATGCCTTAGAATAGCCAAGCATACTATCCTTGTAAAACGCCAGATATTGTTCTTCTTGCATCTCTAAAGCCATATGTGACTACCCTCCATATTAATTAATGTAATAATTATACTCACCTTTTTTCCGAAAATCCATTGCCAAAAATGCCAAAAGTGCTATTATGAATTTGTAACACCAAAAGTCGCGTTTACAAACTGTGCATATGGAAGCTGTCTACGAAACAGCTATGACAGACTTCTCGGATTTGTAGCAAAAAATCACGAAGATTTTAGCTAAATAAGATTGGTCTCCATCCATTTTGCGGATGGAGATTTTCTTATTCAATCCCTATCAACCCCCATGGTCAACTATTCTGGCGGAGCCGATGAACATCAGTTTGCCAGTGTAATTCAGATGGCGTTGTATTTAGTATGGCAATTATAATACCTTTATGTGTTTTGAAGCAAACGCTATCAGCTCAATTTCGTCCTATTCAGTGACAACTTCAGCAATAGCATCTTGAATTCTGGCGCGATCCATGAAGCGAACTCGCAGGCTATCATCGGGTGAGCAAATGTGCCTCCGGATTTGCCCTGCCTAGAAACGATACCAATTGCCTTTGTCTGCTCGATCCACAATTTGGGCGTTAATGTAAATGAAGCGGCTTTCTTTTTTTCTAACAGTTCTATGTAGCCATCGTCCCTGTAATCGGGATTGTTCTCTTTCTCCCACAGGTTTAAGAAAGCCAATGTGTTTTCACTTCGCAGCCACCGCTGTATCACATATCCCGGAGCGTCCTCGCTGTGCGCACGGGCAATTTCGGTCAGAGAAATGCAACTTTCATCCTGCGTTTTGTCATGCGGAATTGGCGATTTTCTTCGCACCACACGTTCCAATACCTCTCGCTTACTCATGCCATAACTGGCAATATGGGGAGATTTATATTCATGCTCAGCGATACCGTTTTCCCTTGCTATCTTTGCTATAATTTGATCCCGTTCCTCACATGTGATGATATCTTCCGCTACAAGGCTTTCCAATAAGTTGCCAATTCCAATTAAATCTACCAATTTATCTGCCACATGCCTCACCTCTTGAAGCTATTGTAGCATAATTTGCACAAATGCAAAAGATAAATCAAATCAGGGGCATATCCGGTGAAACATAGCGCGTGTCTTTTCTTGGTAAACCCTCCTGATCGTAGTCAATATTGCAGCGGGCGGATTTCTCAAATTGGGCATCCAGAAACTTTTCCCATCCAATGATGGCCACATATTTTCCGTTAGAAAGAAGATGGTCAACCGAAGCACGAGTCCATTTTGGTTTTCCATTCGGAGAAGGTATTTGTTTTGCGCAGAGCATATTCACGATCTTTCCCAGACTCGCTCCTGCTATATAGAAATCAAAAATCATAGAGATAACATCAGCTTCGTCCTTGTTAATATTGAGTACCCCGTCGCTGGCCAAAATAAAACCATAGGGAATTCTCATGTTTTATTCCTCCTAAAAACAAGAATTCCCATGTTACCATCTCATTCAGGAGATAAAACATGGGAATGTAGAATATTTTCTATGTCTGTTCTGCACAATTTGCAAGGTTGCCGCCCTGCACTCTTATGTTAAAAAAAGCAAAAGTTGCGCATAACTTATGTTGTACGCAACTTTTGTCTAATTTGGAGCAGGGTACGGGAATCGAACCCGCCTCCTCGGCTTGGGAAGCCGATGTACTACCGATGTACTAACCCTGCGAACCGCTACCTGCTGATTATAGCAGACTCCCGGCGGTTTTGCAACCGCTTTTTTTGTCGGAACCGGGAAAACTGCGCCGCCCGGCTGGGGATGGGCAGTCCCGGGCCGGGCGGCGCAGGTTCAGATGACGTAGTTGTCCCCCTGGGGCAGGGACATCAGGTCTGCCAGGGTCACGCCGGAGAAGTATTCCCGGGTCACCCGGTAATACCCCTCCCACACCGGCAGCGTCCGGCAGTCGGCCGCCCGGGCACAGGCGCCGGCCCCGTCCTTCAGGCAGCTCACCGGGGCCAGATCGCCCTCGGACCGCAGCAGAATGTCCCACAGGGTGTACGTCTCCGGCTCCCGGGCCAGGCGATACCCACCCCCGATGCCGTGAACGCTCTCAATGAAACCGGCGGCCTTCAGGGCAGGCATCAGCTTCTCAATATATTTCAGCGAGATGCCCTGCCTTGCAGCGACCTCCTTCATGGGGATGTAACCGCCGTTGCGATGCTCCGCCAGGTCCAAAAGGATCCGGATGGAATACCGCCCTTTTGTCGAGATCATGCTATCTGCCTCCTTCGTGTCCCTCCATTATACCCCCAAACCGGTGGGTAAGGCAAACCTTTTTTGGTAAATTTCCACATTTTCTGTCGGAACATTTGCATATTCATGATGAATATGCTATACTGCTGAAAAATCCACAGAAATGAGGTGCTCTTATGGACCAATACAAGATCATCCAGGTAAAGGAAAGCGTTTTCGCCGATAATGACCGGGAGGCGGACCGGGTCCGCCAACAGCTGAAGGGCCAGGGGACCTTTCTGCTGAATCTGATGTCCTCCCCCGGCAGCGGCAAGACCACCACCCTGCTGCGCACCGTGGAGGGGCTGAAGGATCAGCTGCGCATCGGCGTTATGGAGGCCGACATCGACTCCGACGTGGACGCCGCCGCTATGGCGGGCGCAGGGGTCCGCTCCATCCAGCTGCACACCGGCGGCATGTGCCACCTGGACGCCGGCATGACGGAGCAGGGCCTGCAGGAGCTGGGGACGGAGGACCTGGACCTGGTGGTGCTGGAGAATGTGGGAAATCTGGTGTGCCCGGCGGAGTTCGACACCGGCGCCGTGAAGAACGCCATGATCCTCTCCGTGCCGGAGGGCCACGACAAGCCCCTGAAATACCCCCTGATCTTCACGGTGTGCGACGCTCTGATCATCAACAAGATCGACGTGCTGCCCTATTTCGACTTCGACATGGACAAGGTGGTGGAGTACGCCCACCGCCGCAACCCCAATCTGAAGATTTTCCCCATCTCCGCCAAGTCCGGCCTGGGCGTGGATGCCTGGCGTCAGTGGCTGCTGGAGGAGACCCGGGCCTGGAAGGAGAGCTGACCCCATGGAGCAGATTTTCTCCCAGCTGTTTTACGAGGTGGAAAAGCACCGGGACATGGTGCTGGTGACCCTCATCGCCGACCGGGGCAGCGCCCCCCGGAAGGCCGGGGCACAGATGCTGGTGGGGGCGGAGGGCCGCCTGGTGGGCACCATCGGCGGCGGCGCGGTGGAGGGCCGCAGCATCCAGCTGACCCAGCAGCTGCTGGCCCAGCGCCGCTCCTGCATCCGGGAGTTCCCCCTGCACCAGGCCCCGGAGCGGGACATCGGCATGGTCTGCGGCGGCGACGTCACCGCCCATTTCCAGTTCATCCCGGCGGAGGACCCCCTGTGGAGCGAGACCGCCAGCCGGGCCCTGGCCCTGCTGAACCGCCACACCGCCGGCTGGCTGGTGCTGGCGGAGGACGGCTCCGCCCCGGCGCTGCTGGACCGGGAGAGCGTGGTTTCCGGCAGTCTGCCGGAGGATACCGCCCAGGCCCTGCGGACCCCGGGCTTCTCCATGGCGGCGGGGTATATCTCCCTGCCCCTGCCCATCGGCCAGCGGGCCCTGCTGTTCGGCGCGGGGCATATCTCCCAGGCCCTGTGCCCCCTGCTGAACACCATCGGCTTCCGCCCGGTGGTGTTCGACGACCGGCCGGAGCTGGCCAACACCCGGCTGTTCCCCACGGCGGAGCAGGTGATCTGCGGGGACTTCACCCGCATCAGCGACTATCTGACCATCACCGACGAGGACTTTGTGGTCATCATGACCAGCGGCCATGTCCGGGACTTCCAGGTGGAGGAACAGACCCTCCGGGGCCCCTTCGCCTATGTGGGGGTCATCGGCTCCCGGCGGAAAACGGCGTCGGTGAACCAGCGGCTGCTGGAGGCGGGCATCCACCAGTCCTCCATCGACCTGGTGCACACCCCCATCGGCACCCCCATCCTGGCGGTGACGCCGGAGGAGATCGCCGTCAGCATCGCCGGTGAGATGATCCAGGTCCGGGCCCAGCGCCGGGGTCCCACCTCCCACGGCTGCCCCATGCACAGCTGATTGCATAGTAAAAGCACCAGACAGGGCCTGCCCCTGCCTGGTGCTTTTGTTGTTCGAGGCCGTCACGGCCTTTCATAGCGGTATTCCAGCCCGAAATCCCGGTCATCCGCCTCCCGGTGCAGATAATCGCAGCCCTGCTCCGACACGATCCGGAAGCCGCATTTTTCGTGGGTCTTCAGGGAAGCGGCGTTCTTTTTGCCCACGCAGTCGCAGAGCCGGAACGGTCCCTCCGCCTTCATTGCGTCCAGGACCTCCGAAAGGAGCCGGACGCCGTATCCCTGCCGTCTCCGGTCCGGGCGCGTCTCCAGGGCCTCCAGGTAATACGGCCCCTCCGGAATCCTGCAGATCCTCAGGGCGCTGACCCACACGCCGTCCTCCTCAAGGACCCAGCAAACGGCCTCCGGCTCCTTGAAGAACTCGTTTTTCAGAAAGTCCAGAAATCCGGACTCCACCATGCGGACGGCCGCCTCCTTGTCCGGCTCCTCCGGGCAGAAAAAGTCCGTGTTTTCCAGGTTGCTTTCGGCGTAGACATCCATCAGCTTTCTCTCGTCCAGCGCCTGACCGTCTGTGATTTTCAGCAGCATTTTTTCTCCTCCTGTTTCCGGCTCTCCCGCCTGTGCGTCATATCTCCCGCTCCATGACAATGTACCGGGCCTCGCCTATGGTCTGGAAACGATTTTTCGTCCAGAAGGCGTGGCTCTGGGGATTGCCCTTGTCCACCCCCAGACGTATTTTTTCGCAGCCGCAGGCGGAAAGATACGCCGCAAGCCCGCTGATGATCTGTGAACCCACGCCCCGGTGCTGATACCGCACGTCGGTCATGAACAGGCCGATGAAGGCGGTGTTTTTTTCGGGATAGCCCAGGATCAGGTCCATAATGGCCACCAGGGACCAGCCGTCAAAAAAACCGACGTAATATTTGTCCTCGCGGCTTTTTCCCGGCGGCAGGGCCTCCATGTCGTCCAGTATGCTCTCTTTTGTCACAAAGGGCTCATGATACCGGTAAAAAATCCGGTTTTCGCGGCACAGCTCATAGATGGCGTCCACGTCATCCCGGCCCAACCTCCGCACCTGATAGGTTTTTGAAAATTCGGATATCTCCACGCCAAGCACCTCCATCAAATCCCGTTTTCTGCTTTATTCAAACGCCCTGTTGAAGATAACCGGCAAACTTGAAGTTGTCAGTCCAAAATCAGGACGCCTGCGCAATCGGACATTTGTGCAAATGAAAGGTCTGGAAAATCTTTTCTCAGTTCCTCAACGACAAAGTAGATTTCATCATTATCCCATGTGTCTCCTGCCTTCAATTTACACTGTTCTAAGTCCTTTCGTGTTTCAAAGGCAACATCGCCGATAATAATTTTACCGGATTCTTTTAAGTAGTTACGCAAGTCTAACAGAAAGTCGTTCTTTTGCGCATCCGTCAAATGATGTAGAGAGTATGTCGCAACAATATAATCATAACGAAAGTTACGCAATGGTTCGACAAGCCCTTTTGAAAAGTCCCCCTGATATAAATGCGCATTTGGCATTTTCTCAGACGCCAACGCAATCATTCTTGATGAAAAGTCCTGCCCATAAATGGAACAGCCTCGCTCGTATAGTTTTGTCGTTAATGTGCCTGTTCCGAATCCAATATCCAGCACAGCGGCATTTTCAGCTCTCATTATGGCCTGAAAAATGAACCCAAGAACCTTTTTATAACCGGCAAAAGGGTATGTGTTTTCCTCATCAGAAATGCCAACAGTTTTGTCATAGCCATCAGCCCAAAGGTCGAACTCTATGTTGTTTAGCATACTTACTTCCTCCATCAAATTCCATTTTCTGCTTTATTCAAACACCCCGCTGACGTAACGGTACTTATCCAGGCTGGACGCAGCATTCCAGGTCATGTAGCCGCCGGTGTTGCCGGTTTCGGTCAGGGCCCGGATCTGGGCGGCGATCTCATCGGGGCCATAGGTGTTATAGGGCTCCCGGATGGCGTTGTAGCACTGGATCCAGGTGCGCACGGCGGCAGGGGAGGGGGTCTCCTGCTGGCGGGCGGCGGCCTTTTCGCCGAAGGTTTTCATGGTCTCATAGGGATGCTCCCAGGGCAGCCAGCTGCCGGAGGCGGCGTAATGGTCCGGGTACGGCATGGCGCTGATGGCGTCCACCACGCCGCTGATGGCGGCCCAGTACTGGCCATAGGCGGTGACGTATTTCTCGGCGCACTCGCCGAACACGTCTGCCGAGACATACACCCCCGCCCCGTGGAGCCGGTCGGCGGCATACTGCAAAAACCGCTGCACCGCCTGGGCCTTGCTTTCGTCATTGGTGTTGCGGTAGTCGATGGTGCCCGCCTCGTCATAGTCCCAGGTACCGTCCGGGAAGCGGACATAGTCGAACTGTATCTCGTTGAAGCCCATGGTCCGGGCGGCCTCCAGGGCCAGGTCCACCTTATACTGCCACACATCGCGGCTGTATACGCTGGGCCAGTACATGCCGCCGATCTTCAGCGGATTGCCGTCCAGGTCCGCCACCACGCACTCCGGGTGGTCCGTGGCCAGGTTGGGGTCGTTGAAGGCGGTGATCCGGCCGATGACATAGTACCCGGCGTCCTTCAGCTTCCGCACCGCCGCCTGATAGTCCTCTAAGGTGTTGTAGGCGTCCTCGTAGGCGCTGGGGGAATACTGCTGCATCACCGGGGAGGCGTAGCCAATGGCTCCGCCGTCCATCACGTCCACCACAAAGGCGTTGATGCCGCAGTCGTCGGCCACGGCGATGTAGGCCTCCGGATTCCGGATGGCCTCGTTGTTCAGATACAGGGCCTTCACGGTGCCGGGCATGACGTTATTCTCGAACTTGGGCTTTTCATAGGCATCATAGTCCAGCCCCGCCGCGTCGCCGCCGCCATAGCTGTCGCCCCGGTCGGCGTGGAGCTGGGCCATATCCGCGTCATAGGCCGCGGCGGCCTCCTCCTCCGTCAGCCGGACATACCGGGCGGGGATGTACCCGCCGTCGGCCCGGTAATAGGATACGCTGCCGTCGGCTGCCAGGTCCCGGTAGCCGGTAACGGTCAGGGCCTGGCCCCGGAGCACCAGGGGCCCGGTGGGGTTCCCGTCCCCGTCCGTCAGGTTCTGGGCCCGGCGGACATACACCGTCTCCAGCGTCACCACGGCGTTGACATCACTGGTGAGGTTGGCCCGGTCCAGCCAGCCGAAGCTGCCGTCCTCCCGGGGCACCCGAACCTGGTCCGGGTGGTCATCACTGGCCTCCTCCACCACATAGGTCACCTGACTGCCCCGGATCAGCTGCTCCAGAACGGCGCCCTCCTCATCGTACAGGGGGGCCGTTTCCGACGCCGAGGCGATATAGCCCGCCGCCGTCTCCAGGGGCTTTGCCTGCTGCCGGGTGAAGTGCCACACCAGGGCGGCAATGGTGGCCAGGCACACCAGGGCCAGGACCACGCCGGGCCACTTGGGGCGGCGCTGCTTCCGGCTGCGCCGGGGCCGGGGGGTACATTCCGGCTCGGTTTCCGGGGCCCAATCGGGGGCCCATTCGCCGGTCTGCTGCTGATTCACGGACATAGGGGAAATACCTCACTTTTTGGATTTTCCCCCATTATACCGTATTTTTCGCCGGATGGCTACCCTTTTGTTTCTGTCCCGGCCTGTCCCGCCGAAAAATCGGGACAAAACCCGGCAAAAGCGGGACAAACCGCCGGTGATGCGGACGGAAATGTGAATTTTTTCCCCTCCCCTTGCAATTTTGAAAAAATAGGCTATGATATAGGAGAAAGAATATGTCCCGCCCGGCGGGAGAAGAAAAGAAGGTACTGTTATGACAAAAATTGACATCGTGTCCGGTTTCCTGGGCGCAGGTAAGACCACCCTCATCAAGAAGATGGTGAAGGAGGCATATCAGGGCGAGAAGCTGGTGCTGATCGAAAACGAGTTCGGCGAGATCAGCATCGACGGCGGCTTTTTGAAGGACGCCGGTATCCAGATCTCCGAAATGTCCTCGGGCTGCATCTGCTGCTCCCTGGTGGGCGACTTCGGCAAGGCCCTGCGGGAGGTGAAGGAGCAGTTCCAGCCGGACCGCATCCTCATCGAGCCCTCCGGCGTGGGGAAGCTCTCCGACGTCATCGTGGCGGTGGAAAACACCGTGGCGGATATCCCGGATATGAAGCTGAACTCCTTTGTCACCGTGGCCGACGCCGGCAAGGTGAAGGTGTATATGAAGAACTTCGGCGAGTTCTATAACAACCAGATCGAGGCCGCCGGCACCATCATCCTGTCCCGGACCCAGAAGCTGACCCAGGAGAAGCTGGAGGCCGCCGTGGCTCTGCTGCGGGAGAAGAACCCCACCGCCGCCATCCTGACCACCCCCTGGGACCAGCTGGACGGTCAGGCCATTCTGGCCGCCGTGGAGAAGGTGTCCCTGGCTGACGAGCTGCTGGAGAAGATGCGGGCCGAGCACGAGGCCGAGGAGGCCGAGCATCATCACCATCATCACGAGCATGACGACGATGACGGCCACGACGAGCATGAGCATCACCATCATCATGACCACGATGACGAGGACGGCCATGAGCACTGCTGCCACCATCACCACCACGAGGGTGAGGAGCACGAGGATTGCCATCATCATGACCATGACGATGAGCATGAGCATCACCACCATCATCACGGCGACGGCGAGTGCGACGACCCCGCCTGCTCCTGCCACCACCATCACCACCACGCCGACGAGGTGTTCACCAGCTGGGGCGCGGAGACCCCCAAGCAGTTCACCCAGGCGGATATCGACCGCATTCTGACGGCCCTGGATTCCGGCGAATACGGCGCCATCCTGCGGGCCAAGGGCATTGTGCCCGCCGCCGACGGCCAGTGGCTGCACTTTGACTATGTGCCCCAGGAGCACGAGGTGCGCTATGGCGCCGCCGACTACACCGGTCGCCTGTGCGTCATCGGCTCCCAGCTGAAGGAGGACGGCCTGAAGACCCTGTTCGGCCTGTAAGGAGACGCCTATGGACATTCCTGTATATCTCATCACCGGTTTTCTGGACGCCGGAAAAACCGACTTCATCAACGGCATCCTGAAGGACGGCTTCGCCGCCGAGGACCGGACGCTGCTGCTGTGCTGCGAGGAGGGGGAGACGGAGTACGACCCCAAATCCCTGTTCAACGTGTTCACCTACACTGTGGACGACCCCGCCCAGCTGACGCCGGAGTTCTTCAAGAAGCTGGAAAAGCAGTACCGCCCCAAGCAGGTGATCATCGAGTTCAACGGCATGTGGAGCTTCGAGCCCCTGTACCGGGAGGGTCTGCCTGCCAACTGGATCCTGTATCAGATCATGTGCCTGGTGGACGCCACCACCTTTGAGCCGTATCTGCGGAACATGGGCCAGCTGATGATGGAAAAAATTCTCAACGCGGACATGATCATCTTCAACCGCTGCAATGAGGAGCTGCGCAAGGCCCTGCGGGGCCGGAACCTGCGGATGGTGAACCGCCGGGCGGACATCTATCTGGAGAACACCGACGGCACCAGCGAGGACTACGTCACCGACGATATGTCCCCCTTTGACCTGTCCGGCGGCCACCTGGACGTGCCGGACAACGACTACGGCATCTGGTATGTGGACATGATGGACAACCCCCAGCGCTACGACGGCGTCACCGTGCGGTATAAGGCGCTGATGTGCCACTCCAAGAAGTTCCCGGGGATCCACTGCCCCGGCCGCTTCGCCATGGTGTGCTGCAACAACGATATGCAGTTCCTGGCCCTGGTGTGCAAGGGGGAGGGACTGGAGAAGTTCAAGAACCGCCAGTGGGTGGAGATCCAGGCCACCGTGAAGAAGGAGCAGTGCCAGGCCTACGACGGCGAGGGGCCGGTGCTGTACGTCACCGGCGTGAAGCCCTGCCAGAAGCCGGACCCGGAGAACGTCAGCTTCTGATACGAAGCGTAATATTCGCATATAATAATACAAATAGCAAAAGAGGAACGGCGCAGCCGATCCTCTTTTGCTTGTCAAAAAGTATCCCTGCCGTGACACCACAAGGGAGAAATCGTCCTGTTCCCAGGGTGACGCGGCCCGCTGAGGACAGCGGGCCCTACGGACGGCCTGCCGGTCCCCCCGTTCCTGTAGGGCGGGGGCCGCGTCTGCCCACCATCGTGCCAGCCGACTGGCAGGCATTGTGTCATGCCCGCCAGTCGGGGCACTTCCTCGAAATCGCCTTGCTTCATCCGCCACCGGCGGCGCTTCGGCGATTTCCCCGGCGGAAAACCGGCTTTGTTTACAAATAATTCAAAGGCTTCCACTTGACAAGGGCGGCGGGGGGTGGTAAACTGCGTTTAGCACTCAGGAAGTTGGAGTGCTAACGGAGAAAACGATATGGAATTGACCGATCGAAAAAGACAGATACTGAAGATCGTGGTGGAGGAATATGTGGCGGCGGCGGAGCCGGTGGGCTCCAAGGCCATCGCCCAGAGGATGCCCGGCAAGATCAGCTCCGCCACCATCCGCAACGAACTGGCGGACCTGACGGAGATGGGCTATCTGGAACAGCCCCACACCTCCGCCGGACGGGTCCCCTCCGCCAAGGGCTACCGGCTGTACGTCAACGAGCTGATGGAGCGGCGGTCCCTGAGCCGGGAGGAGGAGGAAAAGCTCAACACCTCCCTGGCCGAGAAGCTGGCGGGAACGGACCAGGTCATGGCCCGGGCGGGCCAGATGGTCTCGTCCTTTGTGGGCTATCCCGCCTACGCCGTGGCGGACCACAAAACTGCCGCCACCGTGCGGCGCTTCGAGCTGATCCCCGTGGACCAGAGCAGCTTCATCGCCGTGGTGATGCTGTCGGACAGCCAGGTGAAAAGCCAGCTGCTGCCGCTGCAATTGCCGGTGGAGGACGGGGGCCTGCCGGACATGAGCCACCTGCTGAACACCCATTTCACCGGCATCGGGCCGGAGGACATGAACGGACGGCTGATGAGCCTGTCGGAGCAGGTGTCCGGCCAGTGGTTCCTGCCGCTGAACCAGGTGGTGGAATATGCCGGACGGCTATTGAAGGAAGCCAACAGCCAGGAGGTCTTTACCGGCGGGGCCAAGGAGTTCCTGCGGTTCCCGGAATACCGGGACGCGGACAAGGCCCACGACCTGATGACCTTTATGGTGGACAATAAAGAACAGCTGCCCGCGCCCACGGAGGGCGGCCCGGTGCAGATCCTCATCGGCCCCGAAAATCTCAACGAGGCCCTGCGGGACAGCAGCGTGGTGGTGGCCAGCTACGATATCGGAGACAATATGCGGGGCCTGGTGGGCGTGGTCGGACCCACCCGGATGGACTACGCCACCGTGGCGGCGCGCCTGAGCTACTTTGCCGAGAGCCTGGGCCGCATGTTCGGGAAGAACCAGCTGCCCCCCAAGGAGGACCAGGAAACATGAGCGAGAATGTGAATCAGGAAAACAACCAGGAACAGGAAAACACGGACACCCCGGAGACCCAGCCCCAGCAGGAGCCGTCTCCGGAAACGGCGGAGGAGACCTTCACCGTCACCCGGGACCAGATGGAGAAAATGGAACAGCTGGCCAAGATGGTGTCCGACGCCAGCGACAAATATCTGCGGCTGGCAGCGGAGTATGACAACTTCCGCAAGCGCACTGCCAAGGAGAAGGAAAGCCTCTACGGCGACGCCAAGGCCGACACCGTGAAGCCCTTTTTGGAGGTGCTGGACAACCTGGAGCGGGGCCTGGCCCAGTTCGAGGAGGGGGACCCCCACCGCCAGGGTATGGAGATGATCTGCAAGCAGTTCATGACCGTGCTGGAAAAGCTGGGCGTACAGCAGATTGAGGCCCTGGGCCAGCCCTTTGACCCCGCCCGCCACAACGCCGTGATGCATGTGGAGGATGAGTCGGCCGGGGAGAACACCGTGGTGGAGGTATTCCAGCAGGGATACGCCCTGGGCGACAAGGTCCTGCGGTTCGCCATGGTGAAGGTTGCTAATTGAGAGGAGCATGTGCTATGAACGGAAAAAAGCTTTATAAAAGCCGGGATAACCGGATGATCTCCGGCGTGTGCGCCGGGATCGCCGAGTATTTCAATATGGACCCCACCATCATCCGTCTGGCCTGGGTGCTGTTCAGCCTGCTGGGCGGCAGCGGCGTGCTGGGCTATATCATCGCCGCCATCGTGATCCCCGAGTATCCGATGGACTGACCCTTGTAAACAAATTTTATTTCATATATTCAGGAGGCAATTATTATGTCTAAAGTTATCGGTATCGACCTTGGCACCACCAATTCCTGCGTAGCCGTCATGGAGGGCGGCGAGGCAGTTGTCATTCCCAACGCAGAGGGTAACCGCACCACCCCGTCCGTGGTGGCCTTCTCCAAGACCGGCGAGCGCATGGTGGGCCAGGTGGCCAAGCGCCAGGCCATCACCAACCCCGACCGCACCATCTCCTCCATCAAGCGCGAGATGGGCTCCGACCACCGGGTCAGCATCGACGGCAAGTCCTACACTCCCCAGGAGATCAGCGCCATGATCCTGCAGAAGCTCAAGAGCGACGCAGAGGCCTATCTGGGCAGCACCGTCACCGAGGCCGTTATCACCGTCCCCGCCTACTTCACCGATGCCCAGCGTCAGGCCACCAAGGACGCCGGCAAGATCGCGGGTCTGGACGTGAAGCGTATCATCAACGAGCCCACCGCCGCGGCCCTGGCCTATGGTGTGGATAAGGAGCAGGCCCAGAAGATCATGGTGTACGACCTGGGCGGCGGCACCTTCGATGTGTCCATTCTGGAGATCGACGACGGCGTCATCGAGGTTCTGGCCACCGCCGGCAACAACCGGCTGGGCGGCGACGACTTCGACCAGTGCATCATGAAGTACCTGGTCAGCGAGTTCAAGCGCACCGAGGGCATCGACCTGTCCGGCGACAAGGTGGCCATGCAGCGCCTGAAGGAGGCCGCCGAGAAGGCCAAGATCGAGCTGTCCGGCGTTACCACCAGCAACATTAACCTCCCCTATATCACCGCCGACGCCACCGGCCCCAAGCACCTGGATGTGACCCTGACCCGGGCCAAGTTCAACGAGCTCACCGGCCATCTGGTGGACGCCACCATGGGCCCCGTGCGTCAGGCCATGTCCGATGCCGGTCTGAAGCCCTCCGACCTGTCCAAGGTCCTGATGGTGGGCGGCTCCAGCCGTATCCCCGCCGTGGTGGAGGCCGTGAAGAACTTCACCGGCAACGAGCCCTTCAAGGGCATCAACCCCGATGAGTGCGTGGCCATGGGCGCGGCCCTGCAGGCCGGCGTGCTGACCGGCGACGTCAAGGGTCTGCTGCTGCTGGACGTGACCCCCCTGTCCCTGGGCATCGAGACCATGGGCGGCGTGTGCACCCGCCTGATCGAGCGCAACACCACCATCCCCGTGAAGAAGAGCCAGATCTTCTCCACCGCCGCCGACAACCAGACGAGCGTTGAGGTCAATGTTCTGCAGGGCGAGCGTGAGATGGCCGCTGCCAACAAGAGCCTCGGCCGCTTCCACCTCGACGGCATCGCTCCGGCCCGCCGCGGCGTGCCTCAGATCGAGGTCACATTCGATATCGACGCCAACGGCATCGTGAACGTCAGCGCGAAGGATCTCGGCACTGGCACCGAGCAGCACATCACCATCACCTCTTCCTCCAACATGAGCAAGGAGGATATCGAAAAGGCCGTCAAGGACGCCGAGCAGTACGCCGCTGAGGACGCCAAGATCAAGGAAAAGGTCGAAGTCCGCAACCAGGCCGACCAGATGGTCTACCAGAGCGAGAAGACCCTCGGCGAAGTGGGCGACAAGATCCCCGCGGACGAGAAGGCCAAGGTCCAGAGTGGTATCGACAAGCTGAAGGAAGTCCTCAAGGGCGACGATACCGACGCCATCAAGAGCGCGACCGAAGAGCTCACGCAGATGTTCTACCAGATGAGCGAGAAGCTCTATCAGCAGGCGAACCCGCAGGGCGGCGCACAGGCCGGTCCTGACATGGGCGGCCAGAACGGCGGCGCGCAGACCGGCCCGAACGGTCAGCAGTATTACGATGCTGACTACAAGGTCGTGGATGACGACGACAACAACAAGAAGTAATTTGAAACCGATCGACGCAGCGGGGACAGTTTATACTGCCCCCGATTGCGGCGTTTTTAGGAGCGTAGTCTATGGCTGAAAATAAAAGAGACTATTACGAGGTGCTCGGCGTTTCCAAGGGCGCTTCGGAAGAAGAGATCAAAAAAGCATACAAAAAGCTCGCACGCAAGTATCACCCCGACATGAACCCCGGCGACAAGGAAGCCGAGGAGAAGTTCAAGGAGATCAACGAGGCGAACGAGGTTTTGAGCGACCCAGACAAGAAGGCGCGCTACGACCAGTTCGGCTTTGCGGGCGTTGACCCGAATTACGGCGCAGGCGCCGGTGGCGGCGCTTACGGCGCGGGCGGGTTCGACTTCGGCGACCTCGGAGATATCTTCGGCAGCTTCTTCGGCGGGGGCTTCGGCGGCGCGCGCGCGAACCCCAACGCGCCCCAGCGCGGCGAAAGCCTGCGCACGAGCGTGAACATCAGCTTTGAAGAGGCGGCCTTCGGCTGCGAGAAGGAAGTCAGCATCGACCGCATCGAGCAGTGTCCTGACTGCCGCGGCTCGGGCTGCGCCAAGGGCACGACCGCCGAGGTATGTCCTGACTGCCGCGGCAGCGGCGTGATCCAGCAGCGCCGCCAGACGCCGCTGGGCTATATGTCGACGTCGGCACCCTGCCAGCGCTGCGGAGGCAAGGGTAAGATCATTCATCAGCCCTGCCCCAAGTGCGGCGGCAAGGGCATGATCCGCCACCGCAAGACCATCAAGGTCAGCATTCCTGCGGGCATCGACAATGGGCAGACCATTTCGCTGCGCGCGCAGGGCAACGCGGGCAAGAACGGCGGCCCCGCGGGCGACCTTCTGATCGTTGTGTCCGTGCGTCCGCACGAGATCTTCCGCCGCGAGGGCACGAGCGTCCTGTGCGAAGCGCCCATTACGTTCACGCAGGCGGTACTCGGCGCGGAGCTTGAGATCCCGACGATTGACGGCAAGGTGAAGTACACCATCCCCGAGGGGACGCAGAGCGGCACAACGTTCCGCCTGAAGGGCAAGGGCATCCCCGGCCTCAACGGCCGCGGCCGCGGCGACCAGTACGTCACCGTGTATATCGAGACGCCGCGCAACCTGAACCGCGAGCAGAAGGAAGCGCTCAAGAAGTTCAGCGAGTCGCTCGGCGAGAAGAATTATGAGGAACACAAGAGCTTTTTCGGAAAGTTCAAGCTGTAACGAATAGAAGATGTATTTATCCGATTATCACACCCACTGTTCGCTTTCGTTCGACTCGAAAACGCCGGTGGAGGACATGGTGCGCGCGGGCATCGCGCAGGGCTTGCAGGAAATGTGCCTGACCGACCATGTAGACCTGTTCCGCCCGAGGGAGACGGCGCACTGGGAGCACGATTTTTCGAATCGTGAAGAGGCCTTTGCGCGCGCCGACCAGGCGGCGGACGGGAAGATCATCGTCCGCCGCGGTATCGAGCTCGGCGAGGCGATGCGCGACTTTGCCTACGCAGACGAGCTGCTCTCGCGTTTGCCGGAGCTCGACTTTGTCATCGGCTCGCAGCATCAGCTGTCGGAAAAGTACGATTGGAACGACCTCTACTTCATGCCCGAGGCCACGGAGCAGGAGGCGCGCGAGCAGATCGCGGACTATTTAACGCTCGTTCTGGAGACGGCCAAGTGGGGGAAATTCTCCGTGCTCGGCCACTTGACGCTGCCGCTTCGCTACATGAACGAAAACCACGGTATGCACATGAGTTTCGACGGCTTCGAGGACGAGGTGGCGCAGGTGTTCCGCGCGCTCATTGAAAACGGCTGCGGCATCGAGTGCAACGTCAACCGCGGCAACACGCCGCTGCCGGATCAAAAATGGCTGAGGCTCTATCACGAGCTCGGCGGCGAGATCATCACCATCGGTACCGACGCGCACACGCCGGAATTCGTCGGCATGCGCGCCCGCGAGACGCAGGAATTACTCAAGAGCTGCGGCCTCGACTATGTGTGCACGTTTGAAAAGAAAAAACCGGTCTTTCACAAAATCTGACCGACAAAAGGAGAAACATTATGAAGATCGCATTGGGCTGTGACCACGGCGGATACGCCATGAAGGAAGACATCAAAAAGCAGCTGGAGGGCCTGGGCCACGAGGTCAAGGACTGCGGCACTTACTCCACCGAGAGCTGCGACTATCCCATCTTCGGCGAGGCTGCCGCGCGCGCCGTCGCAAGCGGGGAATGCGAGTACGGTATCGTCGTGTGCACGACGGGCATCGGTATCTCTATCGCGGCGAACAAGGTCAAGGGCATCCGCTGCGCGCACTGCGCCGATACGCTCGAAGCGCAGCTGTGCCGCCAGCACAACAACGCCAACATGATGGCCATCGGTGCGGGCTTCACAGGCCCGAAGCTGGCCGCGGCCATGGTCGAGACGTTCCTCTCCACCGCGTTTGAGGGCGGCCGCCACGCCCGCCGCGTCGCGCTGATGGACGCTATCGAGGGCTAAAGCACACAAAAGTGGAAAATCAACAAAAACCGAAAGGTTTTTGTTGATTTTTTTGCTCTCAAAAGGTAAACTGTTGCACGAGAAAAAGGAGGCGGATGCAGACAATGGCAAGAAGAACGAGCGGAACGAAGGGCTATACCGGTTATCGCGGGCGCAGGC
>ERZ837487.1456-NODE-1456-length-28281-cov-10.099943_pt1 | contig 28281 bp, 29 predicted proteins | sample MGYA00519911_ERZ837487 | MGnify/ENA primary metagenome ERZ837487 (study PRJEB31850, sample SAMEA3708818) | human gut metagenome | biome: human gut; feature: human-associated habitat; material: faeces | place: China | collected 2014 ... | reverse complement strand
CGGCCCCGCAGTATGGAAACTTTTCCACACGGCGGGGCCGCTCCTGTTCAAAACTTTTCTGCTTTAATTCTTGGTGGCAAACACGATGCCGATGGTGCCCGGGCCGGAGTAGCCGCCAATGGTGGTGCCAATGTCCGTCTCGTAGACCTGCTCAAATTTGCCGTATTTTTTCAGGCCGGCTTTCACGGCCTCCATGCAGCCGGGCTTGGGCTGGCAGGAGGAGATGAACACCATGCTGGTGTCGATGTCGTCCCGGCCGTCCAGCTGGTCGGTGATGTACTTGCCCACGCAGATGGGCAGGCTGCCGCGGTACTTTTTCATCACTTTCAGTTCACCGCCCACCACGGCCAAGCTGGGCTTGATGCCCAGAATGTTGGCGCCAAAGGCCAGCACGCCGGAGCAGCGACCGCTCTTGGCCATATAGTCCAGCTGGTTGAGTACAAAGCTCAGCTGCACCCGCTTGGCGAGGTTCTGCAGCCGCATGGTGATATTGCGGGGCAGCAGGCCATCGGCGGCCCACTTGGCGGCCTGCAAGACCAGATAGCCCTGCCCGGTGCAGATGTTCTGGCTGTCAACAACGGAGACATTCTCAAACTGCTGGGCGGCCAGGCAGGCGTTCTGGTAGCAGGACGAAAGCTTGGAGCTGACCGAGATGTGAATGACAGCGTCATACTCTTTGGCAAAAGGGTCAAAAAAATCCGCATACTCCACCAGATTGGCGGCGGCGGATTTGGGCATTTTGCCGCCGTTCTGCACATGGGCAAATACATCGGCGGGGCGGATGCTCACACCGTCCAGATAGCTCTCCTCGCCCATGAGAATATGCATGGGCATGAGCGAAATGTTCCACTCCTGCAGCAGTGCCCCGGACAAATCACAGGTGCTGTCAGCGGTGATCTTAATGTTCAATGGGGTTCTCCTCTTTTCCGGCCGGGGCGCCGCCGCGGCAAAATAGCAAAATATCTTACCTTAGTATATCACAGATTGCTCAGGATTGTTAGCTAATAAATGTAAATCTTTTATGAAGTGCCGGAAAAAACAGCCCGGTTTTGCGGTTTCTGTACAGTTATCACAAAAGAATGGCCGATTTTATGGTTCTTTCCGAAAATTCGCTCGGAAGTGTTTATTTTGTCTTCTAAAAATTATATAATATGGTATGTACCCTGAATATTAAGATGGATGCGGTCTGCCTTGCGGCCGTTTTATTTATTGGAGGTTGCCTTTTATGTTCATTACCGATTACAACCAGCACCTGCTGGACAATGTAAAAAAGATCCACTTCATCGGCTGCGGCGGCAGCGGCATGTACCCGCTGATCCAGATCCTGGCCGCCAAGGGCTATGAGATCTCAGGCAGCGATGTGCTGGACGGCAGCATCATCCGCTCGGAGCGGGAGATGGGAGTCAAGGTTTCGCTGGGCCACAGTGCGGACAATGTGATCGGCGTGGACATGGTGGTGTACTCCGCCGCCATTGCAAAGGACAACGTGGAGCTGAACGCTGCTTCCTCCTACGGCATCCCCACCATTGAGCGCAGCGTGCTGCTGGGCTACGTGAGCCGCCTGTACAGGGAGAGCATCTGCGTTTCCGGTACCCACGGCAAGACCACGACCACTTCCATGATCACCACGGCGCTGGAGCTGGCGGGCAGGGATCCCTCCGCGGTCATCGGCGGCAAGCTGCCCCTCATCCACGGCTACGGCAAGGCCGGCAAGGGCGACGACATCGTCATTGAGGCCTGCGAGTTTGCAGAGACGTTCCTCAAGCTGACCCCCTACCTCTCTGTGGTGCTGAACATCGACAATGACCACCTGGATTATTACGGCAGCATGGGCGAGCTGAAGTTCGCGTTCAAGCGCTTTGCCCTGATGACCCAGTTCATGATCTTCGCCAACGCGGACGACAAGAACACCATGGACGTCATGTACACGCTGGACCGCCGCGTGCGCACCTTTGGCATTGAGAACGATGGCGATTATCAGGCCATCAACGTGCAGGAATACAAGCCCGGCTTCTTTGAGTTCGACCTCAAGGAGTGGAGCAAGGTCACGGGCCATATCCGTCTGGCCGTGCCGGGCCGCCACAACATCTACAACGCGCTGGCCATGTGCGCCGTCTGCCGCTTTGCGGGCCTGACCGTGGAGCAGTGCGCCGAGGCTGCCGCCAGCTTCAAGGGCGCGGGCCGCCGCTTTGAGGTCTACGGCGAGTGCAACGGAGCGGTGGTTGTGGACGATTACGCACACCACCCCACCGAGCTCCGCGCGACCCTGAACACCGCCAAGGAGCTGGGCTACAAGCGGCTCATCGCCGTCCACCAGCCGTTTACATACAGCCGCACCAAGATGCTGTTCAACGACTTTGTGGATGTGCTCAAGATCCCCGATATCGCGGTCATCACCCCCATTATGGGCAGCCGCGAGCCCAACGACCCCACCATCACCAGCGCGAAGCTGGCGGCACAGATCCCCGGTTCCGTGCTGGTCAACAGCCTGGAAGAGGCTGCCGACTGGGTGAAGCAGAACGCCCGCGAGGGAGATCTGGTCATCACGCTGGGCTGCGGTGATATCTATAAGGCCAGCAAGATGATGGTGGCCGGCAACCAGTAAACGGACATAAAAAAATACGTCTTGCAGACGCAAGGCGTATTTTTTATGTCTCAGTGGCCGCGGCGCTTTAAAATCTCATCCAGGATGGCGTCTGCCACATCGGCTTTGCTCATCAGGGGCAGCTCCCGGGTGCCGTCCGGGGCGATGAACGTGACCACGTTGGTGTCCACGCCGAACCCGGCACCGGAGACCTTGAGGTTGTTCGCCACCACCATGTCCAGATTCTTCTTTTTCAGCTTGGCGGCGGAATTCTCTACCATGTCGCGGGTCTCCATGGAGAAACCGCAGAGGAACTGCTTGGTCTTCCGGGGGCCGATGGTGCCCAGAATGTCGGCGGTGCGCTCCACGGGGATGGAGAGGTCGCCGTCCTTTTTCTTGATCTTATCGTCGGCCACGGTGGCGGGGCGGTAATCGGCCACGGCAGCGGCCATCACAAGGATGTCCATGTCCGCAAAGCGGCTGGTGACGGCTTCGTACATGTCCTGCGCCGTGGTGATGGGCACGTCCTCGGTGAACTTGACCGGGGGCAGGGCCGTGGGGCCGTGGATGAGGGTGACGTCCGCACCCCGCATGGCGGCGGCGCGGGCCACGGCATAGCCCATCTTGCCGGTGGAATGGTTGGTCAGGTAGCGCACGGGGTCCAGCGGCTCCTGGGTGGGGCCGGCGGTCACGGCAATGTGCAGGCCTGCCAGATCTTTGGGCTTGGCGATGGCGTGCAGGATGTGCTCAATGAGCACATCCTCCTTGGGCAGGCGGCCGCTGCCCACATCCTTGCAGGCCAGCAGGCCGCTCTCGGAGGGGATGACCGCAAAGCCGTAGTGCTCCAGCGTCTTGAGGTTGTCCTGGGTGATGGGATTTTCCAGCATCCCGGTGTTCATGGCCGGAGAGACCAGCTTGGGGCACTTGGCGGCCAGCACCACGGTGGTGAGCATGTCGTCGGCAATGCCGTGGGCCATCTTGGCAATGACATTGGCCGTGGCCGGGGCCACGAGGATGACGTCGGCTTTCTTGGCCAGCGAGATGTGGGTGACTTCAAACTTGAAATCGCGGTCAAAGGTGTCCACCATGCACTTGTGGCCCGTCAGGGTCTCAAAGGTGAGGGGCGTGATGAACTGGGTGGCGTTCCGGGTCATGATGACTTCCACGTCGGCCCCCAGCTTTTTGAGTGCGCTGGCCACGTTTGCCATTTTATAGGCGGCAATGCCGCCGCTGACGCCCAAAAGGACGCATTTTCCGTGCAGATCCATCCAAAAAACCTCCTGTGTTTTGGGATTCCTCTCCTTAGTATAATGCAAAAGTTCCGCCAGCACAACAAAATCTTTGCATGGGCTTGTATCTTGCGGGAAAATGCGGTAAAATAACTTGAATTAAAAACCCTTGCTGAATGAGGTTTCAATATGATTCTTGCCATTGATATAGGCAACACCACCGTCGCCCTGGGGGGCATCAAGGACGGACGTGTATGCTTTGTGGCCCACATGGACACGGTACGCACCCGCACGGCGGCGGAGTACCGTGCCGAAATGGAGAAAGTGTTTTCCCACCGCCGCCACCCGGAGCGGCCCGTCCGGTTTGAGGGGGCCGTGCTGACCAGTGTCGTGCCCCAGATCACGGGGGCGCTGGCCGAGTGCGCCCGCCACTACACGGGCAAAAAGCCCGTCATCGTCTCGCCGGAGATCCGCACCGGGCTGACCATGGGGGTGCCCGACCCCCACGCCGTGGGCAAGGACCGCATTGTGGACGCGGCCTACGCGGCGGCCAATTTCCCGCTGCCGGTGATCACTGTCGATCTGGGCACCGCCACCACCTTTAATGTGGTGGACGAGAACCGGGTGTTCCGGGGCGGCGTTATCTGCCCGGGGCTCTCCACGGGCCTGCGGGCACTGGGGGAGCGCTGCGCCCAGCTGCCGCAGGTGCATCTCTCCTCGCCCAAAAACGCCATCGGCACCAACACCGAGAGCTGTATGCTCTCCGGCTCGGTGCTGGGCACGGCGGTGCTGCTGGACGGCATCACCGCCCGCATTGAGGAGGAGCTGGGCCGCCCGGCCACGCTGGTGGTCACCGGCGGGCTGGCAAAGTATGTCACCCCCCTCTGCCGCCACCCGCTGACCTATGACCCCGAGCTGCTGCTCAAGGGGCTGGCGCTGCTCTACCAGCTCAACGCGCCCCAGCAGCACCATCACCCCGCCGGAGGCCGCAAGCCTCACGGGCAGAACTTCCGCCGCCATCGGCCATTCCGCCGGGAGCGGCACGAGACGGAGGCCAAGGCGGGCTGACACGAGCAAACAGGATAGGAACTAGGAAGAATGGAACAGAAGATGAAGCTTGGCATCCTGGGCACCGGGATGATCGTCAAGGAGTTTTTGCCCTGGCTGGCCGGGGCGGACTCGCCGTTTCAGGTGCAGGCGCTGTGCAGCACCCAGCGGAGCGCGCCGCTGGCGGCGGAGCTCTGCGCCCGGTACCATGTGCCCCAGTGCACCACCAACTACCTGGAGCTGCTGCAGTGGGTGGATGTGGTCTATCTGGCCGTCCCCAATTTGCAGCACACCCGCTATGCCAAAGTGGCGCTGGAAGCGGGCAAGCATGTCATTGTGGAAAAGCCCATGGCCCCCACGGCGGCCCAGACCGAAGAGCTGGCCGCCCTCTCCCGTCACAAACGGGTCTTCCTCTTTGAGGCGCTGACCACCCAGTATCTGGAAAACTATAATAAGATCCGGGAGCTGCTGCCCCGCATTGGCACGGTGAAGCTGGTGCAGTGCAATTTCAGCCAGTATTCCAGCCGGTACGATGCGTTCTGCGCGGGGCAGGTGGTCCCGTCGTTTGATCCCAACTGCGCCGGCGGTGCCCTCATGGACCTGAATGTCTACAACATCAGCTACATCGTGGGCCTGTTCGGGGAGCCCAACCGGGTGAACTACGCGGCCAACATCGACCACGGCATTGACACCAGCGGCATCCTGACCATGGATTACAGCGGCTTCAAGGCCGTGAGCATGGCGGCAAAAGACTGCGGGGCCCCGGCCCGATATGTCATTCAGGGCACCAAGGGCTATCTGCTGCAGAAATCCACGGCCAACTACTGCGGCGGCCTGACGCTGCACCTCAACGACGGCAAAGAGGAGCACTACAACCTCAACGGCGGCCGCCCCCGGCTGGCCGCGGAGTTTGAGGCCTTTGCCCGCGCCATTGAGGGCGGCGACCAGGAGCTGTGCAGCCGGATGCTGGATACCTCCATTGCCGTCAGCCGGGTGCTGACCGCCGCCCGCCGCTCGGCAGGCATCCGCTTCCCGTGTGATCCATAAGTTATCTCCCTTTGGAACGTTCCCTGACAAAGCATTCCAAAGTAAAATAGAAAAACGGCCCCGCACCTTTTGCGGGCAGGTTTGCGCCGTATCCGACATCTAGGGCGGAACGGCAGCAGGAGGAAATATTTTTATGAAAAAGAATAACGATCTTCGTACTCTCACCCGGCTGGCACTGCTGGTCGCCATTGAGCTGGTCATGAAAGCCGTCGGCCTGGGCAGCGTGCCCATGGGCCCGCTTTACATGAGCTTCCTGACGCTCCCCATCGCCGTGGGTGCCATCACCATGGGCCCGGCGGCTGGCGCCATCCTGGGCGGCGTGTTCGGCGCGGTGAGCTTCTATGACGCTGTCACCGGCGCTTCGGCCATGACGGGCGCCCTGTTCCAGGTGAGCCCTGTCAACACGTTCATCCTCTGCGTGGGGATGCGTGTGCTGATGGGCCTGTGCGTGGGCCTCGTCTTCAACGGCCTCAAGCGGTTCGACAAGCCCGGCACCTGGAGCTACATCGTTTCCGCCATGTGCGCTCCCGGCCTCAACACCCTGTTCTTCATGGGCTACATCGTGCTGGCATTCTACGGCTGCGATTACATCCAGAACATCGTGGCTGCCAAGGGCGCGGCCAACCCGTTCATGTTCGTGGTGCTGCTGGTCGGCGTGCAGGGTATGATGGAGTTCCTCGTCTCCGGCATTCTGGGCGGCATCGTGGCCCGCGCGGTGGCAAAGTTCCTGAAGTAATCTCCCGGCGTGCGCACAGTCAGGGACGCCCCGAGAGATCAGATAAAAAACCCAATAAAATCGCAGGCTCCTCCGGCGTTTTGCCGGGGGAGCTTTTTGCGTGTGTCCGTGCGGAAAATGCCTTGGCGGCCCCGGGGCGAAACTGGTCATATCGCTGTTTTCTCACCGTACCGATTGGTAAAAATGATGAAAACACAGTGAAATCTTGACAATTGCCACAAAAAGGGGTATGCTGAATTTAACATAGCAAACTGCCCGCACAAGGCGGGCCGTTGCTGGGGAACTATCTGATTACGGAGGATACAACAATGAAAGCATTTAAGAAATTGATGGCTGCTGCCCTCGTTTGCGTTATGGCTCTGACCATGCTGACTGGCTGTGCACTGTCTGATAACCTGGCTGAGAAGGCTCTGGTTAACAAGATGACCAGCGTCAGCACTGCTAAGTATGACCATGACAAGGATCTGGACGAGGCAGCCAAAGAGGCTTGGAACAAGAACAAGGACAAAGAGATTGTCACCACCATTGAGTATAATAAGGTTACTTACAATGTTGTGATTGTCAAGGCTCCTACCAGCAAGACCAGTGAGCAGTCTAGCTGGGGTACTCAGGCTGGCACTATTAACAAGGCACTTGTGAGCACCTCCAAGATCAGCGATAACACCATCAAGGTTGGTGTGAAGATGTTTGAGGGCAGCAAGGACGATTACGCTGTCGTCGTTGCACAGGTTAAGTAATTTAACTTATTAAAACGGAATGAAAGCCCCGGAGTGAGCCTTACGGCCCCGCTCCGGGGCTTTTTGTTTGCGTCCGTCACCCTCCTCCCTACCTGTGCATAGAATGGCGCAGGCTTTGGGGAGGAGGGCTTTTGGATGGAACGACAAAAACGCTTTGCGGTGATCGGCAGCGATGCCCGGCAGCTGGCGGCAGGCCGGGCGCTGGCCCGGGCGGGGTATGCGGTGGAGGGGCCGGAAGAGATCGCGCTGGCAGACTATATCCTGCTGCCGCTGCCGCTGGACGCGGCCCGCACCCCGCTGGCGGAGCTGCTGCGGGCGGCACGCCCCGGGGCGCTGGCGCTGGGCGGGATGCTCTCGGAAGAAGCAAAGGCCATTGCAGCGGAAGCCGGGGTGGAGCTGGTGGATTACTTTGCCCGGGAGGAGCTGGCCATCCGCAACGCCATCCCCACGGCGGAGGGGTGCATCGGCGTTTTGCTGGCCCAGCGCAAACGCACCCTGTGGGGCAGCGCGATCCTGCTGCTGGGATTTGGCCCGGTGGGGCAGGCGGTTGGCACCCGGCTGGCGGCATTGGGGGCGCATGTGACAGTGGCAGCCCGCCGCCCGGCCCAGCGGGCACAGGCGGAAAGCCTGGGGATGCAGGGGGAAGAGCTGGCCCGGCTGGCCCGGCTGGCCCCGGCCTTTGACACGGTGGTGAATACCATCCCGGCGCAGGTGCTCACGGCTCCGGTGCTGGCCCGGCTGCGGCCCGGGAGCCTGATCGTGGATCTGGCTTCCCGCCCCGGTGGGACGGATTTTGATGCCGCCGCCCGCTGCGGCCACAAGGCCATCCATGCATTGAGCCTGCCCGCTGCCTGCGCGCCGGAAACAGCCGGGGAGATCGTGGCCCGGACGGTGCGCGAGATGCTGCGCGAAAGGGAGGGAGCACGATGAACGAGAAACGATGCTGTGCCTTTGCGGTCTGCGGCAGCTTCTGCACGCTGGAGACCGCGCTGGAACAGGCACGGGAACTGACGGCCCGGGGCTGGGAGCTGCTGCCCATCATGAGTTTTGCTGCCGCCCGGTGTGATACCCGGTTTGGCCGGGCCGGGAGCTGGCGGCAGCGGCTGGAAGCCCTGACCGGGCACCCGGTGCTGGAAAGTTTGCAGGCCGTGGAGCCTCTGGGGCCCCAAAACATGGCCGAGGCGCTGGTGATCGCCCCCTGCACGGGCAGCACGCTGGCCCGGCTGGCGGCGGGCCTCTCGGACACGCCGGTGACGCTGGCGGCCAAGAGCCTGCTGCGGGTGGGGCGGCCGGTCGTGATCGCCGTCTCCACCAACGACGGGCTGGGGGCCTCGGGAGAAAACATTGCCCGGCTGTACCAGCGCAAGCACTATTACTTTGTGCCCTACGGCCAGGATGACCCGCAGGCAAAGCCGCAGAGCCTGAAAGCCCGGTTCGCCCTGCTGCCCGCCGCACTGGACGCGGCGCTGGAGGGGCGGCAGCTGCAGCCCGTTCTTTGCCCCGCCGCCGGGCACGGAATGTCTTTTCAGCAAGGGAAAAGTGTGGTATACTAAACAAAATAATTTTGAATTATGGAGTATACCAGATGAAAAAACAGATCGCCGTGCTTTGCACGGTGCTGCTCTGGGTCTGCGCGGTGTTTGCACCCATGGCGCGGGCCGCGGGCCCGGCGCTGTCGGCCACGGAGGCGTACTGCATCATCGACGCGGACACCGGCCTTGTGCTGGCCCAGCAGAATATGGACGAAGAGCTCCACCCGGCGTCCATCACCAAGGTGATGACGCTGGGCCTTGCCTGTGAGAAAGCCCAGGGCCAGTGGGACGGTGTGAGCCTGGAAGTGACCCACGAGGATGTCTATTCCCTCGCGGGGACGGATTCCAGCCACATTGCCCTGCAGGAGGGGGAGCATGTGCCCCTGACGGATGCCCTCTATGCCACCATGATGGCCAGCGCCAACGATGGCGCCAACCTGCTGTCCGAATATTTCGGGGATGGCACCATTGCGGGCGGCGTGGCGGCCATGAACGCCCAGGTGGCTGAACTGGGCCTCAAGCACACCCACTTTGCCAACCCCCACGGCATCAGCGATACCGACCACTATACCAGCTGCTATGATATGGCGCAGATCCTGCGCTGGGCCCTGACCCAGCCGGGGTTTGAGACGCTGTTTACCCGCAACGAGATGTATCCCATGAAGCCCACGGACATCCAGCCCAAAGAGCGGTATTTCCACCAGCAGGACAAAATGCGGGTGGGGTCCAGCCGGTATTACATCCCGGCCATTCAAGGCTCCAAGATCGGCTACACCAACATTGCCCGCTACAGCTATGTCTGCCTGGCGGAGCAGAACGGTGTCCGGCTCATCTGCGTCACCATGCAGAGCAACATCAAGACCGACAAGTACAACGATGTCCGCACCCTGCTGGATTACGCCTTTGTCCACTACACAAACTATACCGACATCCCGGCCCAGGGCCTGACCCGGGAGCTGACGGTGGTGGGAGGCGGTGCCCCGCTGGGCATGGTCACGGTGACCGATCCCGGCACCCGGCTGCTGTTGGCTGACGGCCTGACGGCAGGGGATGTGTCCGTGACGCTGGAGCTGCCGGAACAGTATGTCTTGGGCACCAGCCCGGCGGTGTACGCCGTGTATACCGTCAACGGGCAGGACAAGCAGGAGTCCGCCAGCGTCCGGGTGCCGGCCACGATTACGGGACTGGAGGAGCTATTAGAGCGGAACACCGGTGTCCAGCTGGGCAGCGGCACCCGCAGCCCCGGCAAGACCGCGGGCCTGCTCATCGGCATCTCGCTGGGGTGCACGGTACTGGCGGCGGGAGTTGCATTTGTTGTGGTAAGGCTCCGCTCGAAAGCGAAGAAAAAATCGAGGCACTGACCCTCTTTGCCAAGGGCTCCCCTACAAGGGGAGCTGTCGCGTAAGCGACTGAGAGGTTGTATGACATCCGCATATGGACAAGGCGGTGCTCTGTCCAACCTTTCCGTCATTGCTTCGCAATGCCACCTCTCCTAGTAGGAGAGGCTTTGGCAATCCACGCAACGTCTTTTCTAACACTGCGCAAAAGCCATTCCGGCTTTTCCAAATAAAAAACAAAATGTCAAAAACAATAACGAAAAAACAGAGAGGAAAATGAAAAATGGGTAAATTTACGTTTACGGAAACTGAGATCCCCGGTGTTGTGGTCATTGAGCCCCAGGTGTTTGGCGACGACCGCGGTTATTTCATGGAGACTTACCAGAAAGATCAGTTTGCTGCTGCCGGGATTGATAAGGAGTTTGTGCAGGACAACCAGAGCCGCTCTACCCGCGGCGTGCTGCGCGGCCTGCATTTCCAGAAGAACCACACCCAGGGCAAGCTGGTGCGCGTGACCAAGGGCGAAGTGTACGACGTGGCCGTGGACTGCCGCCCCCACAGCGCCACCTTTGGCAAGTGGGTGGGCGTGACCCTGAGCGAGGAGAACAAGAAGATGTTCTATATCCCGGAGGGCTTTGCCCACGGTTTCCTCGTGCTGAGCGACGTGGCGGAGTTCTGCTATAAGTGCACCGATGTCTACGACCCCACCAGCGAGGGCGGCATCCCCTACGACGACCCCACCGTCAACGTGCAGTGGCCGGACTGCGGCTGCGAGCACAAGACCAGCGCGAAGGACAAGCTGCATGAGTCCTTTGCCTCCCAGAAGTTTGAATTCTTTGAAAAGTGGTGATCGCCCGTGGCAAAAATCAAGGGAATGTTCAACGGCTTCTGGCGCTACCGCTATCTGCTGTGGAATCTGGTCAGCCGTGATTTTAAGCTCAAGTACCGCCGCAGCGTGCTGGGCGTGGTGTGGAGCGTGCTCAACCCGCTGCTCATGTGCCTGGTGTACTGGGCCGTGTTCAGCAGCCTGATGGATATGCGCGGCAGCGGCATCGACAACTTCCCCGTTTTCCTGATGTGCGGCCAGCTGCTCTTCAACTTCTTCAACGAGGCCACCTCCTCCAGCATGTCCAGCGTGCTGTCGGCGGCCCCGCTGCTCAAAAAGGTGTATATCCCCAAGTATATCTTCCCGCTGGAAAAATGCTGCTTTGCCATGGTCAACTGTGTGTTCAGCTTTGTGGCGCTGGCACTGGTCATGGTGTTTACGGGCAGCCCCCTCCACTGGACCATTCTGGAAGTGCTCTACCCGCTGGTGACGCTCTTCTTCTTCAGCCTGGGCGTGGGCCTGTTCCTGGCGGCGGCCACCGTCTTCTTCCGGGATATCATGCACATCTGGAGCGTGTTCATCACGGCGCTGCTCTACTTCTCCGCCATCTTCTATGACCCCACCCAGATGACCTTTTCCATCGGCGGGTTCAACATGCAGCAGATCATCAAGCTGAACCCCATGTACTGGTATATCACGGGCTTCCGCCGCACCCTGATGTGGGGCATCCCGCTGGATTTCAACATGCTGGCGGTGTGCGGCGTGTGCGCGCTGCTTTCCATGCTGGTGGGCGTGCAGATGTTCCGCAAAACGCAGGACCGCTTTGTGCTGCACATTTAAGGAGGGGAGAAAATGGAACCAATTATTAAAGTGGACAATGTTTCCATGTGCTTCAACCTCTCCACCGAAAAGCACGAGAGCCTGAAAGAGTATCTTCTGGCCATGGTGCAGGGGCGGCTGCAGTACGATGAATTTTATGCCCTGAAAGACGTCAGCCTGGACATCATGCCCGGCGATTTTTACGGCCTGGTGGGCCTGAACGGCTCGGGCAAATCCACCCTGCTCAAGACCATTGCAGGCGTGTACAAGCCCAGCAAGGGCAAAGTGACGGTCAACGGCACCATTGCCCCCCTCATTGAGCTGGGCGCGGGCTTTGATATGGACCTGACCGCCCGGGAGAACATCTACCTCAACGGTACGGTGCTGGGCTTCTCGCCCAAGTATCTGGACGAAAAGTTTGATGAGATCGTGGAGTTCAGCGAGCTGCAGAACTTTCTGGATGTGCCGCTCAAGAACTACTCCTCCGGCATGGTGGCCCGCATCGGCTTTGCCATTGCCACCATCACCAAACCCGACATCCTGATCGCGGACGAGGTGCTCTCGGTGGGCGATTTCCTCTTCCAGCAGAAATGCGAGAAGCGGATGAAAGAGCTGATGGCCGGCGGCACCACCGTCATTCTGGTGTCCCACTCCATTGAGCAGATCGAGCGGATGTGCAGCAAGGTGGCATGGCTGAGCCACGGCCACCTCAAGATGAACGGCGATACCATGACGGTCTGCAACGCGTACAAGGCCGTCCAGCGCGGCGAGGCATAAGGGATGAATTTGCGACTGAAACGCGCCAAAGAGCTGGCGGGCTATGCTGTCCAGCTGACCCGGGACGAGGGCCTTGGCACCATGATGGCGCGGGGGGCGGGCTTTGTCAAGCGCCGGTTCTTCGGCAAAAAAGCCCGCTACCTGCCCGCCAAAAAGGTACTGGAAGCCCAGCGGGCCGAGATGGCCGGAAAAACGTTCGAGGACTGCGGGCTTCCGACCATTTCCGTCCTCACCCCGCTGTATAATACCCCGGAAAATTACCTGCGGGAGTTTCTGGATTCGTTCGTGGACCAGACCGCCCCCAACGGGGAGCTCTGCCTTGCCGATGCTTCCGATGCCGCTCACAGCCGTGTCGGGGAGATCGTGCGGGAATATCAGACAAAGAATCAACATATCGGATACAAAAAGATCGAAAACAAGGGCATTGCAGCCAATACCAACGCTGCTGCCGCCCTTGCCAGCGGGGAATATCTTGCTCTGGCTGACCACGACGACATCCTGGCTCCCCACGCCCTGTACGCCATGGGCAGGGCCATCCTGGACCTGAGGGCGCAGGGCAAACCGGACGGTTTTGTCTACAGCGACGAAGCTCTTTTCAACAAGAGCATCCAGCGGCCGCTGGTGGCCCACTTCAAGCCGGACTACGCGCCGGACTACCTGCTCTGCTGCAACTATATCTGCCATTTGGCCGTGTTCCGGCGGGCCTTATATGAGGAAGTGGGCGGCGAGCGCCCGGAGTGCGACGGCAGCCAGGACCACGATCTCTTCCTCCGCCTGATCGAAAAAGTGGGCGGCGCGGCCCATCTGCCCCAGGTGCTCTACTACTGGCGGGTCCATGCGGGCTCCACCTCCGGCGGCACCGACGCCAAGCCCTATGTGGCCAAGGCGGCCAAAAAGGCGCTGGCCGACCACCTGACCCGCACGGGCCGGGTGGGCACCGTCACCGATGGCTTGTTCCCCAGCACCTACCGCGTCTTGTGGAAAATTGAGGGCGACCCGAAAGTCAGCATCCTCATCCCCAATAAGGACCACACCGACGACCTGGAAAAGTGCCTGCACAGCATCTGGAGCAAGACGGAATGGGACAATTACGAGGTCATCGTCATTGAGAACAACTCCACCGACCCGGCCACCTTTGCCTACTATGAAGAAGCACGGAAGCGGTACGATGGCCTGAAAGTGGTCACCTACCCGGAAAAGGGCTTCAACTTCTCGGGCATCAACAACTTTGGCCGGAAAGCGGCCAGCGGGGACTACCTGCTGCTGCTGAACAACGACGTGGAGGTGCGCAACGGCGACTGGCTCACCGAGCTGCTGCGCCAATGTGCCCACCCCGGCGGGGCGGCCATCTGCGGTGCCATGCTCTACTACCCGGACGAGACGCTCCAGCACGCGGGCGTGGTCACGGGGCTGGGCGGCTACGCGGGCCACAGCCACAAGTACAAGCAGGCGGGCGGCAGCGGCTATCTGTTCCGCGCCGCCACGGTGCAGGACTTCTCCGCCGTGACCGGTGCCTGCCTGCTGGTAAAAGCCAGTGTCTGGGACGAAGTCGGCGGGCTGGACGAAAAGTTCGCCGTGGCGTTCAACGATGTGGACTTCTGCCTGCGGGTGCGGGATGCGGGTTACCGCGTTGCCTGGACGCCCTACGCCCGGCTGACCCATTACGAGAGCAAGAGCCGCGGCGGCGACGAGAAAGACCCGGCCAAGGCGGCCCGCTTTGCCTCGGAGCAGCAGCGGCTGTATGCCATCCACGGCAAAGAGAAGATTCTGGACGACCCCTACTACAATCCCAGCCTCACCCGTGACCGGGAAGATTTCTCGGAGAGCGATGACCTGCGGAAGCTGAAAGAGGGGAGCCTGACCGTACGGTGGGGGGAGTGAGACCATGAACATCAAAGGGCATTTTGAGACCATTACCCGGCATAAGCTGCTGGTGATGAAATACTGCTTCGCCTGCGGGCTCTATGAGCAGGGCCTTGCCCACGACCTGAGCAAGTACAGCCCCACCGAGTTCATCCCGGGGTGCATCTACTATCAGGGCGACCACAGCCCCAACGAGGCGGAGCGGGAGGCCAAGGGCTACACCTCGGCCTGGCTCCACCACAAGGGCCGCAACAAGCATCATCTGGAATACTGGATCGACTACAGCACCACCAAGACCGGCCTGACCGGGATGAAGATCCCTCTCCGGTACGTCTGCGAGATGGTCTGCGACCGGGTGGCCGCCAGCCAGATCTATCTGGGCGACAAGTACACCGATGCCGCCGCCTGGAACTACTACGAGCACAGCAAGGACCACTACCTGCTCCACCCGGAGACCCGGGCCTTGCTGGAAAAGCTGCTCAAGATGGTGCGGGACATCGGACAGGAGCGGACCTTTGCGTATATGAAGTACCTGCTGGGGTGCGAAAAGGACTACTGAACGCCAGATTCTGCAAGCTCAAAAAGTTTCACCAAAATTTGTGCACACTCCCCATTGACAGGGACGGGGTGCACCGGTATCCTTAAAGTGGCTTGGAAGCTCTCGGAGCTTTGTGAAAAAGAAAAACAACGGAACCGAATCAGGCTTTTTTAACTTTATTTTAAGGAGGACAGAAATGATGAAACTGTTCAAAAAACTGCTGGCCGTCGCCATGGTGGCCGTGCTGGCACTGACGGTGCTGACCGGCTGCGATACGGGGACAACTGACCCGGATGCTGTTTACCCCGATGATGAGACAGAAACTGTTGTTTATACACTGAACAATGGTGCGGCAGCGGCAAATCAGCCCCAGTTGACCTACAGTGTGAAGTACAGCAAGATTACAAAGGAACTGCTGGATAATTACCTAGACAACTACGGCAATATCTCGAAGTACAATGAAGAATATGAACGTATCACCGGTGAGCTGGATAAGAACGTAAAAATCATCGTTGATGTGATTCGTGGTACAAACCCGGCGGAAAAGAGCCGCTTTAAATACACGGAGCTGTATAAAGTGACCAACTATCACCTTGCGGAAAAAGTTGGCGTGGCGTTCAAGGATTCTTCCTCTGGCACCCGCTATTTGCTCATCTGCACGTTTGATGTGGAAGAGTAAGATCTAAAATCGCAAATCAAAAAGCCCCGGGACGGCAGATGCCGCTCCGGGGCTTTTGCTGTGTGTGTTGTGGGTTATTGCTCGTTGGTGTAGATCTGGATATAGCGCGGGGCGCTCTTGTCCTGTACGAACAGCAGAGCACCCGTCAGAGCGACGGCTAAGAACGTGAAAATGGCGAGCAGCGCTTTGAGAAATTTCATCGTTTCAGATCCTCCTTGGTGGATGAGTGGCGGAGCGGGGGACGTTCCGCGGGATGGTTTCCCTTAGTATAGCATATTCCGCACCGAAAGGCAAACTTGGCGATTCTTGTGGGTTTGTACCGAAAAAATCGGAGGTTAGCTGTAACTAATCGTCAAAAACAGCAAAGAAAATTAAGGAATTCGCATCATTTTGGGGGAGTTATCGTTGACTTCCGACGCCAAAATGATACAATAAGTGTGTTAAGCAGCTGCTGTCCCTGTACCAGTGCGCCTGCATGGGCGTGGGGATGGCAATTCAAGCAGAATGGGGGATTTATTCCATGTTGAACAAGCTGAAACGTGCGGCGCTTGGCGCGCATACGCCGCATGACAAGGCAACCGCTGCAAGCAAGCCTGTCCCGATGCCTCTGCCCGCGCAGGTACGCATCCTCATGAGCCAGCACATTGGTGCTCCGGCAAAGGCTCTGGTGAAAAAGGGCGACGAAGTGTTTGTGGGCACCAAGATCGGTGAGGCAGGCGGCTTTGTCTCTGCCAATATCCACTCTAGTGTCTCCGGCACCGTTGCTGCCGTGGAGCCGTACCGCCTGAGCAATGGCCGTATGTGCGACTCGGTGGTCATCAAGACGGATGGCAAGCAGACTGTTGACCCGGCCGTCCAGGCACCGGAAGTGACCGATAAGGCCAGCTTCCTGGCTGCTGTGCGGGAGTGCGGTCTGGTTGGTCTGGGCGGCGCGGGCTTCCCGACCGACGTCAAGCTGCAGCCCAAAGACCCGGTGGACACCCTGCTGATCAACGCTTCCGAGTGCGAAGTGTGGCTGACCAGCGATACCCAGGAGATGCTGCTGTGTGCCGACGATATCATCCGCGGCATCCAGGCTGTCCTGAAGTATGTCGGCATCCCGAAGTGCGTCATCGGCATTGAGAACAACAAGCCTGAGTGCATCGACCTGCTGTGCCAGAAGACCAAGGACACGCCCGAGATCGAAGTCAAGCCTCTGCCCAGTGTCTATGGCACCGGTGCGGAGCTGATCCTGATCGAGAAGTGCCTGGGCCGCGAGGTGCCGCACGGCGGCCTGCCCGCGGCTGCTGGCGCCATCGTCATGAACGTGACCAGTGTGTCCAGCCTGGGCAAGTATCTGGCTACCGGTATGCCGGTGGTCAGCCGCTGCATCACCGTGGACGGCGATGCCTGCGCAAATCCGCAGAACCTGATCGTCCCGGTCGGTACTTCTTATGAAGACGTGCTGAACGCCGCCGGCCTCAAGCCCGGCGTGACGCTGGGCAAGGTGGTTGCCGGCGGTGCCATGATGGGCCCCGCTGTCAAGGACCTGAGCTACCCCACCACCAAGACCACTTCCGGCCTCATCATGCTGAGCGACGTGGCCGCACAGCCCCCGCAGGTCAACCCCTGCATCCGCTGCGGCCGCTGCGTGGAGTACTGCCCCATGGGTCTGGAGCCCGTGGAGGTCAACCAGGCTTACGCTGCCCGCGACGTCCAGGAGCTGGGCAAGCTGCACGTTGACTACTGCTTCAACTGCGGCTCCTGCACCTTCGTCTGCCCGGCCAAGCGTCCCTGCACCCAGATGATGGGCCTGGCAAAGGCATTCTACCTTGGTGAAATCAAAAAAGGAGGCAATAAGTAATGGATACGAAGCTTATTGTTTCGGCCTCCCCGCACCTGCGCTCCGAGGAGACGACCACCGGCCTGATGGCCAACGTGATCGTCGCTCTGGTGCCCTGCGTGGTGGCCTCTGCGATCATTTTTGGTCTGCGTGCTCTGCTGGTCACGGCCGTGTCCGTGGTTGCCAGCGTGGCCTTTGAGTGGCTGTACTGCAAGCTGCTCAAGAAGCCCAATCCCGTCGGCGATCTGTCCGCTGTGGTCACGGGCATCATCCTTGCCCTGAACGTCCCCGTGGGGATGCCCATTGGCGAGCTCATCGTGGGCGATTTCGTCGCCATCATCGTGGTCAAGCAGCTGTTCGGCGGCATCGGCATGAACTTTGCCAACCCCGCTCTGGTGGGCCGTATCTTCCTGTTCATCAGCTTTGCCGGCGAGATGAACACCTGGGTCTACCCGGATGCGGCCGTGGATCAGCTCTCCAGCGCTACCCCGCTGAAAGTGGCTGACCCCTCCAAGCTGAGCCTGCTGGACCTGTTCATGGGCGTGCACGGCGGTGTTCTGGGCGAGACCTGCGCTCTGGCCATCGTGCTGGGCCTGATCTACCTGGTGGCCACCAAGACCATTAGCGCTGCCATCCCCGCTTCTTACATCGGCAGCATGTTCATTTTCTACCTGATCTCTACCCGCAGCCTGCACGGCGCGCTGGTCGGTGTTCTGTCCGGCGGCCTGCTGTTTGGTGCTGTGTACATGGCAACCGACTACGTCACCAGCCCGTTCACCCTCAAGGGCAAGCTGGTCTATGGCGTGGCGCTGGGCATTGTCACCTTTGCGATCCGTGAGTGGGGCAGCTACGCCGAGGGCGTGTCTTTCGCGCTGCTGTTCATGAACCTGTGGGTCCCGTACATCAATGACCTGACCCGTCAGACTCCGTATGGCTATATCAAACCCGCAAAACCTGCAAAGGAGGCTGCTGGCAAATGAATAAGACTACTTGGGAGAGCACGGTAAAGCCCGTTGTTGTGCTGAGCGTGATCTCGTTGGTCGTCAGCCTGCTGCTGGCGGTCGTTAACTCCATGACCGCTCCGGTCATCGCGGAAAACGAGCGTGCAACCACCCTGGCTGCTTACGTTGACGTGATGCCCTCTGTTTCCGACGCGAGCACCCTGGAAGAGATGAGCGGCTACACCACCGCAAACGTCTCCGGTGCTGTCAAGGCTGAGGATGGCAGCATGGCCATCAAGGCCGGCGAGTCCGGTTTCGACGGCGGCGTTCTGACCGTTATCATGGGCTTTGATGCCGAAGGCAAGGTCACCGGCATCTGGGTGGATGCTTCCACGCAGACCAGCGGCATCGGCTCCAACGTGGCCAAGGCCGACTATCTGGCTCAGTTCAACGGCATGGACGGTACCCAGAATATCGTCATGAACCAGGACTTTGACGCCTACAGCGGCGCTACCATTTCGTCCACGGCTCTGTTTGCAGCCATCAACGACTGCATCAGCTGCTACAATGAGCTGGCATAAAGGAGGTTGGTAAGAAATGGCATCTGAAAAGAATTCCAAGGTAAGCATCCTTACCAACGGTATCATCAAAGAAAACCCCGTTCTGCGTCTGGTTCTGGGCACCTGCTCCTGCCTGGCTGTTACCACGGCAGTTTCCAGCGCGCTGGGCATGGGTGCGGCTTTCACGTTCGTGCTGGTCTGCGCCAATATCCTGATCTCGCTGCTGCGCAACGTGATCCCCGCAAAAGTCCATCTGCCCTGCTACATCGTTATCATCGCGGGCTTCGTGACCATCGTCCAGATGTTCATGCACGCCTACATGGTCAGCCTGTACAATGCACTGGGCGTCTTCCTGCCCCTGATCGTTGTCAACTGCATCATCCTGGGCCGTGCCGAGATGTTCGCCTGCAAGAACAATGTGGTCGATTCCGCACTGGACGGCATTGGCATGGGCATCGGCTACACCCTGACCGTCGTGCTGATGGCTACGTTCCGTGAGGTTCTGGGCAGCGGCACCTGGCTGGGCTTCCAGATCCTGCCCGAGTCTTTCGCCAAGATCAGCATTATGACCCAGGCTCCCGGCGCGTTCTTCTGCTACGGCGTCCTGATGGCCGGCTGTGTCTGGCTGGAGGGCAAGCTGGATGCACGGATCGAGCGCAAGAGCTGCTGTGACATCGACAACCTGAAGAAGGAGGCGGAATAAGATGCTCGTCAAACTCGCTGCAATCTTCTTCAGCATGATCCTTGTCAACAACTACGTGCTGGTGAAGTTCTATGGTATCTGCCCGTTCCTGGGCGTTTCCAAGAAGCTGGACTCCGCCGTTGGTATGTCCGGCGCTGTTATCTTCGTCATGTTCATGGCTACCGCCGTGACGTTCCCCATCCAGATCTTCGTTCTGGACCCGGCTGGCCTGAGCTACCTGCAGACCATCGTCTTCATCCTGGTCATCGCGGTTCTGGTCCAGTTCATTGAGATCTTCCTCAAGAAGTACATTGTGGCCCTGTACAACTCCCTGGGCGTTTACCTGCCCCTGATCACCACCAACTGCTGCGTGCTGGCTGTCACCATCCTGGTCGTGGATGACTACGGTGCAGATGTGGCAGCTCTGGGCTTTGGCGCTGCCTACATTGAGGCTCTGGTCTGCTCCATCGGCGCAGGCGTCGGCTTCATGCTGGCCATGGTCATGTTCAGCGGCGTGCGCAAGCGCGTGGAAGCCTGCGATCCCCCGGCTCCCTTTAAGGGCCTGCCCATCACCCTGCTGGCTGCCGCGATCACCAGCCTGTCTTTCATGGGTTTCGGCGGCCTCGTCGAGAACCTGTTTAATGTGACGCTGTAAGGGAGGAGACAGAACTATGAATATTGCATCGGCTGTTATCCTCTGTACCATCGTGGGCGCCGTTGGCGCGATCATTCTGGTCGCGGCGGCCAAGTTCATGGCGGTTGAGGAAGATCCTCGTATTGAAGAAGTTGCCGCCTGCCTGGCAGGCGCAAACTGCGGCGGCTGCGGTTACGCAGGCTGCTCTGATTACGCAAAGGCTGTCGTCATGGACGGCGTTGCCTGCGACAAGTGCGCACCCGGCGGCCCCAAGGCTGCTGCTGCCATTGCCAAGATCATGGGCGGCGAGGCAAGCGCTGTGGAGAAAAAGGCTGTGGTTCAGTGCCAGGGCAACTCCGAGCACTGCAAGCCCGCTTATGATTACACCGGCATCCAGACCTGCGCGGCTGCCGCCAACCTGTACGGCGGCCCCAAGACCTGCACGTTCGCCTGCATCGGCCTGGGCGACTGCACCAAGGTCTGTAAGTTTGACGCCATCCACATTGTGGACGGCGTGGCCAAGGTGGATAAGGACAAGTGCACCGGCTGCGGTGCCTGCGCCAACATCTGCCCCAAGCATGTGATTATGATCGACGCTGGCGGCCCCCGCAAGCCTGTGGTCATGTGCTCCAACCAGGATAAGGGCCCTGTGGCCATGAAAGCCTGCACGACCTCCTGCATTGCCTGCGGCATGTGCGAGCGTACCTGCAAGTTTGATGCCATCCATGTTGTGGACGGTGTGGCCCGTGTGGATTATGACAAGTGCAAGGGCTGCGGTATGTGTGCCCAGAAGTGCCCGAAGAAGATCATCCTCTTCCCGCTGAAGGACAATCCGTATCCCCCGGAGCCCAAGAAGCCCGCTGCACCCGCGGCAAAACCCGCCGCTGCTCCTGCAGCAGCTCCCGCTCCCAAGGCTGAGGAGAAGCCCGCTGCTGAAAAGGCAGAATAAGCAAACCAGTAAAAAGAGGGACGAACCCTGTAGGGTCCGCCCCTCTTTTTTGCGCCTGTTTTGGCGGGGTGCGTTCCGCGTGGGATCTCTCTTCAACGAGCCGCGTCCTGCGGCAAATTTCCTGCAGGAGCACCTGTAAATTCAAAAAGCGGATTGCATTTGCCCAAAACTGTGGTTAAATAAAAAAAGAGTAATAAAAACAGGACGAGGAGCAAACGGCCATGGAACAGCAACCCCAAAACACCCGCCTGCGCAATGCGGGCTTCCTCACATTCTTTTTCAGCGGCATCTGCACCATTTCCAGCGGTGTGGTGGTCAGCCTGCTGCAGGAGAAATACGGCTTTGCCTATGGCATGACGGGCACGCTGCTCTCCCTGATGAGCATTGGCAACCTGCTGGCGGGTTTCCTGACCGGCGTGCTGCCCGGGGTGCTGGGCTTCAAGCCCAGTGTCCTGCTGCTGACCACGGGCTATGCGCTGGGCTATGGGATGATGGGCCTCTCCGGCGCGGAGCTGCTGTTGAGTGTCTCGTTCTTCCTGGTGGGCATCGCCAAGGGCAGCGCCATGAACGCCTGCACCATTCTGGTCAGCGACAACTCCGCCGACCGCACCCGGGGCATGAACCTGATGCACAGCTGCTACGCCTGCGGCGCGCTGCTCTGCCCGTTCCTCATTGCAGCGGCGGGCCGGGTGAGCACCGGGCTGGCCCTGCTGGTGCTGGCGGCGCTGGGCGTCCTCGTCTGGCTCATCTATCTCACCACCCCCATGGACGGGCAGGGGAGCACCAAAAGCAAAACCGGCAAGGAGAAGATCGACTGGAGCTTTCTGCACTCCGTGCAGTTCTGGCTGCTGACAGGCCTGCTCTTCTGCCAGAACGCGGCCGAGCAGAGCGTCACGGGCTGGATGGTCACCTACTTCAAGGGCAGCGGCATCATTACCGGCGCGCTGGCGGCCTATACCGTCACGGTCATGTGGGGTGCCACTCTGGTGGCCCGGCTCCTCATCGCGTTCGTCTTCCCGTTCAAACAGCCCCGCAAGGCCATGGTGGTCATGGGGGTGGGCTGCACCATCTTTTATTTCTTCCTCATGCAGGCCCACACGCAGGGGGCAGCCATCCTGCTGCTGTTCGCCTTTGCCTTTGCCATGGCGGGCATGAACCCCACGGCTGTGGCCAGCGCCGGTAAAATGACCAGCGTGACCAGCATGGGCATCATGCTCCCGGCGGCGTCCAGCGGTGCTATCCTCATGCCCTGGATCATTGGCCGGGTGGCAGAGCGCGCGGGCCTTGCCGTGGGCATGGCCTGTAACATCGTGCCCTGCATCGGCCTTGTCATCTTTGCCATTCTGGTGGCACGGATGCCGGAAGAAAACTAAGGCGGAAAAACCAAAACGTCCATCCGTCAGGGTGGACGTTTTGGTTATAGCCCGCGGGCCCGGGCGCTGAACTCACACCCGCAGTAATCCTGCCGGTAGAGGCCGTATTCCTCCGAGAGCTGCAAACTGCGCAGGTAGCCGTTGTGCTTTTTGAAATCCGAGGGCAGGTGCTTTACACCGAACTCTTCTTCCAGCTGCTGGCCGATCTCGTTGATCCGCCTGGCGTCCTTATGGGGGCTGATGGAGAGGGTGGTGGTGAACCAGTCGAACCCGTGCTCGGCGGCATACTGGGCCGCCCGGCGCATCCGCAGCCGGTAACAGACGGTGCACCGGCTGCCCCGCTCGGGCTCCTGTTCCAGCCCCTGCACGGCGGTGTAGAACTCCTGCGGGTCGTAGTGGTCTTCCACCACCGTTACCCCCAGCGGGTGGGCGGCGGCCACGAACTTTTTCAGCTCCTCGCCCCGGCGGTAGTATTCCTCCGCAGGCCAGGTATTGGGGTTATAGTAGAGGACAGTGATCTCAAAATACTGGCACAGCTGTTCCAGCACGGCGCTGGAGCAGGGCCCGCAGCAGGCGTGGAGCAGAAGCTTTGGCCGGGCGGGGGCCAATGTTTTCAATACTTCGTCCATCTGCTGTGCAAAATTCAACTGCTTTGACATGGGTTTCATCCTTTGGTATACTGGATTAAACCTCTCCGTCACCCAGCGGGGCGCCTGAGAGGCTATGCTAATTATATCACACTTTCCGATAAAATACAGGAGTACACCATGACGAATGAGAAAATTGCCCGCATCAACGAGCTGGCACACAAAAGCAAGACCACGGGCCTGACGGAGGCCGAAAAAGCCGAGCAGCAGGCCCTGCGCCGGGAGTACCTGGACGACATCAAGGCCAGCCTCCGCGCCCAGCTGAACAACACCTCCATCCAGGAGCCGGACGGCACCATCCATAAGCTGGCAAAGAAAGATTGAGTCTGCCGGACAAAACAGCGCAAAGAGAGGGAAAAGTCGTACAAAAGCGGCTTTCCCTCTTTTTTCGGTTGCGCAATCGTGCTATAATATACTTGAGCTGTTGCGGTCTGCCGGGCGCGGGCGGCGCGGCCAAATGTTGTTTCCAAGGTGGCGTATCCCGGGCAAGGTGCACGGAAAAGGCTGTCTTTTGAAAAATTACAAAGAGGTCATTTATTATGCTTACTGCAATTACGGGTATCAACTGGGGCGATGAGGGCAAGGGCCGCATGGTCGATCTGATCAGCCAGGAGTACGACATTGTCGCGCGCTATCAGGGCGGCAACAACGCCGGCCATACCGTGAAGAACGAGCGCGGTAAATTTGTGCTGAATCTGCTGCCTTCCGGCATTCTCCGCCCCAACGTCGTCTGCGTTATGGGCAACGGCATGGTCATCGACCCGCACCATCTGGCGGGCGAGATCGAGAGCCTGCGCAAGCAGGGTGTCGAGATCAGCCCCGCCAACCTGAAGATCTCCGACCGTGCGACCATCACCATGCCCTACCATGTGGAGCAGGATGGTCTGGAAGAGGCACGCCTGTCCAAGACCGGCGCGCAGTTCGGCTCCACCAAGCGCGGCATTGCTTACGCTTACGGCGATAAGTACATGAAGAAGACCCTCCGCATGGGCGACCTGCTCCATCTGGACGACTCTGTCAAGAAGCGCCTGGTCACCATGGTGGATTCCAAGAACCTGGTGATGGAGGGCAGCTACAACGCCGCTCCCATCAGCGTGGATGAGATGTGGGCATGGCTGGAGCAGTATGCAGCCATCTTCAAGGATTATATCTGCGATGTGGGCCAGTACCTGGCTGATGCGGACGCCGCCGGCAAGAAAGTGCTGTTTGAGGCACAGCTGGGCGCTCTGCGTGACATCGACTTCGGCATCTACCCCTACACCACCTCTTCCAACGTCATCGGCGCTTACGCACCCATCGGTGCCGGCATCCCGGGCCACAAGCTGCACAACTCCATCGGCGTGATGAAAGCTTACTCCTCCTGCGTCGGCGACGGCCCCTTTACCGCGGAGCTGGCGATGACCGAGGAAGAGAAGCACGCCCTGCGTGAGGCTGGCCACGAGTATGGCGCTGCCACCGGCCGTCCCCGCCGCGTGGGCCCCATCGACCTGGTGGCAAGCCGCTACGGCGTCTTCTGCCAGGGCTGCGATGAAGTGGCTCTGACCCTGCTGGACGTGCTGGACTACATGGAGAAGATCCCCATGGTCACCGGCTACAAGCTGACCGACGGCACCATCACCAAGCGCTTCCCCATGGGCATGGCGCTGGACACCGCACAGCCCGTGGTGGAGTATCTGCCCGGCTGGCACTGCGATATCACCGCAGCCCGCAAGTGGGAGGACCTGCCCCAGGAGGCCCGTGACTATGTGGAGTGCCTGGAAAAGGCTGTGGGCTGCAAGATCACCTATATCTCGGTCGGCGCGGAGCGTGAGGCTTATATCCACCACGTGGTCTGAGCCACGGGGCGTTTATCCGTAACAAAGGAAGCGTGCGTTTATGTTTGATATCATTACCGACAGTGCCTGTGACTGGACCCCGGAAAAGGCAAAGCAGTACAGTGTGGAAGTTGTGCCGTTCTATGTCTCGCTGGATGGCGAGCATTACCGCAAGGAGGGCAAGGAGATCGCGGTGCGGGATTTCTACCAGTTCATGGTAGATAACCCCTCCGCTTACCCCAAGACCAGCCTGCCCTCGCTGGAGGACTTTGAGCAGATCTTCCGCCGCCAGGCCGAAGCAGGCCGCCCCACCCTCTGCCTGTGCTTTACCAGCAAGATGAGCGGCTGTGTGGGCAGCGCCCGCAACGCCCGGGAGCTGGTGCTGGAGGATTACCCCGATGCAAAGATCGAGGTGATGGACTCCACGGCGGCCACCGTGACGGAATCGGAAATGGTGGAAAACGCGGTGGCCATGCGGGACGCAGGCTGCACGCTGGAAGAGGCTGTGGTCTGGCTGAGCGCCGAGCGCGTCACCAACCAGATCTTCTTCACCGTGGGCAACCTGGATTATCTCATCAAGGGCGGCCGCATCGGCAAGGTGACGGGCCGCGCGGCCAATATCCTGGGCATCAAGCCCATGATCCTCTTCAAAGAGGGCGAGATCTTCTCCGGCGGCATGGCACGCGGCCGCCAGAAGAGCTTTGAAAAGGCGCTGGAGCAGCTGATGGCTTATCTCGACAGCAACAACGCAAACCCGGACGACTACTGCGTCACCGTGGGCTATGGCTACGATGAGGAAGAGGGCAAGCGGCTCTGGATGCAGACCCGCGCCGCCCTGCTGGCCAGGTACCCGGGCAGCGCCTGTGAGGTAGAGCTGCTGCAGATCGGCTGCACCATCGCGGTGCACACCGGCCCCTATGCACTGGGCATGGGCGTTATGCGCCGTTGGAAAAAGCAGTAACCGTTTCAAACGCAATAGAACACAAAACCCCTGAGACGCAGCCGCGTCTCAGGGGTTTTTGCTTAATTGTGGTTTTGCAGGTGGCGGGAGGGTAACCATTTTTCCCGGTCATGGTCGTCCTCTTTCTCCGCCGGGGCGGGGATGGGGGTGAACCGCACCTCGGTCACGCGGCGCTTGGCCGTGCGGGTGACCACGCCGTTGAAATTGTCCAGCGTGAAATGGTCGCCCACCTTGGGCAGGTGGCAGGTCTTTTCCTGCACCAGACCGTTGACGGTGTTGGAATCAATGTCCTCGTCCTCGGGCAGGCCCAGCGTCTCGTAGAGGTCATCCACGCTGGCAGAGCCGGACACCAGCCAGCTGCCGTCCGACTGCTGGCGGAAGTCCTCGGTCACCTCGTCGTGCTCATCCCAGATCTCGCCCACCAGCTCCTCGAGGATGTCTTCCAGGGTGATGATGCCCTCGGTGCCGCCGTACTCGTCCACGACGACCGCCATGTGGTGGTGCTGCTCCCGCAGGGTGCGCAGCAGCTGGGAGATCTGGGTGGAACCCGTGGTATACAGGGTGGGTGCGATGAGGTCTTCCACGGTGGTGGCTTTTTTGAGCCGGGCCAGGTAGAAGTCCTTTTCATGTACCACGCCAATGATGTTGTCGATGGTATCATGATAGACGGGCAGGCGGGAATAACCGGATTCCGCAAAGGTCTGGGCCAGCTCTTCCAGCGAGATGTTGTCCTCCACGGCCACCACGTCCACGCGGGGGGTCAGGATCTCTTCCACCTCCACGTCGTCGAACTCAATGGCGCTGCGGATGAGCTGGCTCTCGCGGTCGGTCAACTCGCCGTCATTTTCGGCCTCGCTCACCATGGTCATGAGCTCACCCTCGGTGATGGTATCTTCCTCACGGCTGTGGATGAACTTGCCCAGCAGCTTTTTCCACTGGGTAAACAGCCAGGTCAGCGGGGTAAAGAGGAGCAGCAGCAGGTTGAGCACCGGGGACACTGCCGTGGCAATGGTCTCCGGCATCTCCTTGGCCAGGCTCTTGGGCGTTACCTCGCCAAAGATCAGCACCACGATGGTGAGCACGATGGTGGAGACTGTCGCGCCCCGCTCCTGCCCCAGCATCTGGGTAAACAGGATGGTGCCGATGGAAGCGGCGGCAATGTTGACGATATTGTTGCCGATGAGGATGGTGGAGAGCAGCTTGTCGTATTTTTCCGACATGGCCAGCACCCGGGCGGCGGCCGTGTCGCCGTCCTCCGCGCGGCTTTTCAGACGGATCTGGTTCAGGGAAGAGAATGCGGTCTCGGAGGCGGAGAAAAAGGCGGAGAATGCCACCAGGATCACCAGCGCTACCAAGAGCGTAATACTGCCATCGTCCATAATAAAGGGAAATCACACTCAACTTTCTGTTTGATATTTTCTGGCCCAAACGGGCACGCAGCGGATGACGGGGCAGTTTCCCCGCCGGTGGCGGGAAAACTGCTTCCAGGCTGCTGATACTAAAAATGTGCTTCCCACCGTGACTGTTCCGCGATGAAAAGCACATGTTCAAAGATTATAATATCATATTCAGTCCCCCGGTGCAAGCGTTACCACCTGTCCGTGGGAACAAAATAGGTAAAATCTAAGGGAAATTTCAGCGTAGAGTCAGGGCATTGCCGTCATAATCCACCGTCAGGGTAGCGCCCTCGGCGTAGCTGCCCCGGATGATGGCCTTGGCGATGAGGGTCTCCACCCGGCTCTGGATGAACCGCTTGATGGGCCGCGCGCCATAGACGCTGTCGTAGGCGGAATCAATGATGAAGTCCTTGGCGGCGGTGGTCACGTCCAGCTTGAGGTGCTTGCCCTCATCCATGCGGCGGCGCAGGTCGTCCAGCTGCAGGTCCACGATGCTCCGCATCTCGTCCTTGGTCAGGCTCTTGTAGTAGACGATCTCGTCCAGACGGTTGAGGAACTCGGGGCGGAACTTGCTCTTGAGCAGGGCGTCGATCTGATGCTTTGCCTCGTCGCTCAGCTCGTTGGAGCCGTTGGCGCGGCGCTGCTCCAGATCGTTCAGGATGATGTCGCTGCCCAGGTTGGAGGTCAGGATGATGACCGTGTTCTTGAAGTCCACGGTACGGCCCTGGCTGTCGGTGATGCGGCCATCGT
>ERZ837487.1449-NODE-1449-length-28415-cov-7.188999_pt1 | contig 28415 bp, 25 predicted proteins | sample MGYA00519911_ERZ837487 | MGnify/ENA primary metagenome ERZ837487 (study PRJEB31850, sample SAMEA3708818) | human gut metagenome | biome: human gut; feature: human-associated habitat; material: faeces | place: China | collected 2014 ... | reverse complement strand
AAAATGGGGAGAAATTTCTCATTTTAACTTGTACTAAATCTTGACATAGGACCACAATGCGTTTTTGAAACACTGAGGGGATTCGTTTTTCCCAGGCGATCATCCTCCATATTGTCATCCTCATAATCTACATCAGAGAAGTCCACCAATTCCTCGGTTTCCTCATCATCTTCGGTATTATCAGATCCAACGGCAGCAATTTCCGGATACTCAATTTCATCATCCCTAACACCAAACAAAATGACATGAGCATTGACACCATCCCAGACCACCTTACGCACGATGGTACGAATAGCAGCACGTTTCTGCTCAACTGTCATTTCATCAATGCCATCCTTGAAGATGGTCAGCAACTGACGAAGCAAATCAAATTCAACATCGCTAAGAGCGTGCTGTGAAGTCAGTCCTTCCAATTCCTGAATACGCTGTTCAAGTGACTGGTATTCTCCATTCAACTGTTCAATTCGTTTGGTTACATGAGCCTTGGCTGGGCTGTCACCCATATCCACAAGAGAATCTACCAGAGAATTGATTTTCTTCTCGGTTTCTGCTTTTTCTTTTCGCATATCATCCAGTCGCTGTTCATAGTCCATGCGATTGCCAGTATAGAATCTGCGGCTCTGCTCCAACTGTGCAATGAAAGTATCTTTGTCCTCTGCAAGCATTTTAATCTGCTCAACTACAGCCATATCCAAAGTGTTGCCATTGGCATTTTTGCTGTTGCATACAGATCTCTGACTGCGTTCTTTCATCTTGCAGACATAGGTGTAAATCACCTTGCCATCTGCAGTTTTGCGTTTGCTCATTTTCGGATACATACGCTCGCCACAACTACAGAACAACAGACCAGTCAAAAGTGCTTCGTTGCTGCGTGGTTTTCTGAAAGATTTGGATTTATTACGTTCCAGAGATTCTTGAATCTGCACCCACACCTTGCCCGGAATCAAACCCGGATGCTTGCCGACAGATACAATCCACTCGCTTGCAGGGAGATACTTTGTAGCTCTGCCTTTTTCCTGATCGGTACGGTTATAAGCCATAATACCATGCTGGTTGTCGAAAGCATCTTTTCCCGGGAACAAATCTGTGCCGTTCTGAATGAAGTAATGATAAGCATCTTCGTCCGCAATCATATAAACCGGATTCTGCAAAATAGCTTTGATGGAGAAGCGAGTAAAGTAGTTGTTGTTCTTCGTCTTGACACCCTGTTTGATCAAGGCAGCTTCTGTCAATGTCAGAGAATCTGTTTCTATATATAAGTCATAAATCATTCTGACAATATCAGCTTCATCCGGAATCAATTTCAGCTTGCAGGCTTTCTTAGACTTACCATCAATGGTAATACTCTTAACTGCTTCAGAAGCATATCCGGTAGGTGTTGTGCCGCCAAGCCAGCGTCCGGTCTTTGCCAGTTCGTGCATATTATCACGGATACGCTCCGCAATAGTTTCACGCTCCAACTGTGAGAAAACAGATGCAATATACATCATGGCTCGTCCCATAGGGGTGCTTGTATCAAACTGCTCTTTAATAGAAACAAAAGAAATATCCAGACGAGCCAGTTCTTCAATCAGACTTGCGAAGTCGCTGATATTACGGCTGATACGGTCAAGACGATAAACGATGATAGCTTTAAACTTTCGTTTCTTGGCAGCATCCATCATTTTCTTGAAGTCCGGACGATTCAAATTACCACCAGAAAAGCCCTCATCTTCATATACAACAACTTTATCTACAGCTGCATCGCCAAAATGTACGCGAACATATTCTTTGCATAGTTCTACCTGATTGCCGATACTTTCACCTTTTCCAGTAAATTTAGACTTACGGGAATAGATAGCTATGATGTCATCATTTTTCCGCATTTCATATCCTCCTTATCTTGATATGTGATATGTCTTGTGGTATTATAACATAGCGTAGCAATATAGTAAACAGATTGGAGGGTTTTCTATGAAATCAATCTTTGAAGAAATGGGCGGAACCTATACATTGGGTGCTGACGGAATGTATTATCCAAACCTTGTACTCCCTGGAGATATACCACGAAGGCGATATGGTCTTTGTGGATGAGACGGAATATGTCGGGATGAAAGAAGTGATTCTCAGTCACGACAGTGAGGCGATGCTGTGTCTGGTTCCGGCAGAGGTTGCAGACAATCCGGATGCGTACTGTCTGGATTTTGGGTTCAGCTGGGTTGGGAATGGGCCGAAGAACGGACGATATCTGAAACGGGTCAATGAGGACTTGGTTGGCGCTATGTTTGGTGCCGCTGAATTTATCGACTATCTGAACAGATGGGCGTTCCCTAACTTCCAGTCAAAAATTGTAAGAGGTCTGGGCTGTTATGATTATGAAATCCCGGCGGAGTACCAAAAACTATCTCAACACAACTTTTAACTCTAACATCGAAAATATTATCCAAATAAGAGGTGAACAGCATGATTGATATTAACAGGCTTCTTGAAAAGCCATGTTACATAATAGACTTTCTCCCTATACAGGTTCCGAAAGACTGTGGCGGACAATTTTTCAAAGTGGAAAACTATCTGCTCAGTAACTATGAACGCTACGGTCTGAGAGACAAGTATATCCGCATCATCCTGAAGCTAATGTGCTATTATCGTGTTTCGGTTCATTGGGGAGATTGTATTGAACAGCCTGCTCCAGAACAGGTTGCAGATATTATCGACAAGATCATGTGCAATCACTCCGGTTGGATGGATATGCTGTTCCCTGATAAAAATGCTCTGCTTCAGTTCGAATGGGACTGCATGAACCTTTCGTTTTACAACCCTGACGAGGAAATGCGAGAATTACTGGAACAGATTGCAAGGTCTGAGGGAATGTTTTTTAGAAAGGCATCACAGTAATAAAGAGCCACGACCGGTACTCAACTTTGGAGCAACAGCCATGGCTCTTAACTTGTGGTTGCGAAAATGTCAGTCGCATAACGCTTAGCTGCGGACTTTCTGCGGAAGTTCTTTGTTTTTTCTGTTGCACTGGATGCTTTCTTTTGGTATGCGTATTCAAAACCACCAATAGCTGCAACAAATGGAATAAAACTCAAAAAGCCAAAGAACACATTTTGTAGATTAACCGTTGTCATAAACTGCATCAAAAGCACCATGACTTCGAGTGTGACCAGATAGATCATAATCTGCCCAAGATTATCGTTTTGTACTTCTTTTACCTTTGGCAGGTCATTGTCGCTCTGGTAATCATCATTCAGTAAGTAATCTGTGGTGACACCGAACAACTTACTGCATTGTTTATTTTTCAAGAATTTGCGGATCAAGGAGGAAGTCATAAATGTTCACAGTAAAAATACCATACTCATCGTAATGTGGCTGAACGATGTCCTTGGTAACAACGATTTTCTTGAAAGAATCATCAATCTTTCTAAACGGTCTGATTTCCTGAGTACGCTTCGCTTCATCAGGCAGTGAATATGCAGACTGGATGTAGTATCTGGACGAACCAAGATTGCATATAAAATCAACTTCAAGTTGTTTACGGATAACCTTACCTTCCTGATCTCGCTCTGCAATCGGTATTACACCTACATCCACGCTGTATCCACGCATACGAAGTTCGTTATAAATTACATTCTCCATAGAATGGGTCTGCTCGAACTGACGGAAATTGATTCTGGCATTGCGAAGTCCAAGGTCTGAAAAGTAGTATTTCTTTGGAGTTTCAATATATGCCTTTCCTTTAATGTCATATCTTTGTGCTGATTCAATCAAGAATGAATCCTCAAAATAATCCAGATATTTCTTAATGGTAGCAGAAGTGATTCTGGATTTCTTTACCGTCTTGAAAGTGTTCTTCAATTTTTCCGGATTGGTCAGCGAACCAATGGCAGAGGAAAGGATATTCAGTAGATCTTCCAGTTCTCCAATGTTCTTTACTCGGTTACGCTTGGTAATATCTCGAAGATAAATCTCATTGAACAGATTCTGTAATACAACTGCCTTCTCGTTTGCTCCCTCACGAAGAACAACCAGAGGGATACCGCCATATAGCATATATTCAGATAATCCCATGTATTTATCACCGTTATAAATGGTCATAAACTCGGAAAAACTCAGAGGATACATATGAACCTCATCGCCACGACCGGCGAACTCGGTGGCAATGTCTTTGGAGAGGAGTTTTGCGTTACTTCCAGTCACAAATACATCCATATTATCTTTGCGCAGATAACCATTCAGAACAGCTTCAAAGCAATCCAACATCTGAATTTCATCAAGAAGCAGATAATACATTCCTTCGCCTACGACTTTGGAACTGATATATGCCATGAACTTTTCGGGGTCAACTCCACGCTTTTCCTTTTCAATCTGAATCAGGCTTTCTCCAATGAGATAAAGGTCATCTGCTGAATCAAATGCAAAACGGATAATATGGTCAGCATCAACTCCGCTTTCCAATAAGTGATGATAAAACAGATTATTCAGTAAATAGGATTTGCCACATCTGCGAATACCGGTAATTACTTTAATAAGTCCGTTGTTTTTCCTTTTTATCAATCTATTCAAATAGAAATCTCTGCGAATCTCCATCATCAAAATCTCCTTGCGAAAGATTTTTGCAACATGTTGCACTTTTCTATTCTATTATATCCAGATAGACTTCAAAAATCAATATATCAGATACTCTTCAGAATAGATTTTTGTCATTTGTTGTATTTTTCTATTCTACAATCTTATTATATGCTTTAGTGGCGATTATTATACTGCAATACCCTGAAGAAACTTTTCCCTCTTACGAGTATTATAGCAGAAAACGCCATTTCTTGAAGTGAGAAAACAGGCGTTATAAGTTGGGTATAGCGGACAACTTCTCTCTCATAGACTGAAATACCGAGGGAGGTGCGTGGTATCGCAAGAAAGAGTACTCCAATTAATGTAATTGTCCATTATCCAAAAACCATAGAGGGTCAGCGTGAATTGGCAGAACGTGTTGCCGGTGTCCACGCAAGCTTGGTCAATCAGCATATTAAAAAACTGAATTGTCTTTCCGATCAGAAGGTACAGCTACTGGATGCGGTTATCAAATCCGCATCCATAGAAAAAGCAGGTGAACAAACTCCTTAAAGTTTGAACACCTGTGCTTCTAACAGCTTGCGAGGGGCTATCAGTCGGAAGCTTGTGCCAGAATGCGCCATTTGGGTTCTTTTTTACTCTGAGGGGATTGATTTGGAACCATAAACGCATCTGTGAGAGGATAGCATTTTCCACACATTTGGCAGCATAGGTCGCCAGCCTGGAACCACGGTCCGGTTTAAAGGTATTGACCGCCTTGATCAGCCCAATGGTCCCCACCGAAAGCAGATCTTCCGTATCATAATCGGTATATTGGTATTTTTTGACCACATGGGCCACCAGACGCATATTATGTTCTATTAAAAGCCTGCGGGCTTCCTGGTCGCCCTCTTTTAAGCGTTCCAGGCATTCCCGCTCTTTTGCAGGTGTCAGTGGATTCGGAAAGGTTTTCAAAGAAAGCCACCTAAAAGCTAAACTTAATGTAGTTTATGCTTCTTTTGATTTTCCAGTGCCTTTCCAGTATGGATTTCCCTGGCTGAAGCTCCAAAAACATGTTATAATGCAGATGTACTGACGGAAGATCAGCCGCAAAAACAACTGCAGGTATGTCTCTGAGAGCGTATGCTTATCACCAGGAGGAAATGTCATGGAAACACGGGTTGCCGTTATGAGTATTATTGTGGAAAATCAGGATTCCGTGGAGCGGTTAAATGGTCTGCTCCACGATTACGGAGAATATATCATCGGGCGGATGGGGATTCCTTACCGTCAGAAGAAGATCAACATTTTATCGGTCGCCCTGGACGCACCTCAGGACACCATCTCCGCCCTGGCCGGTAAATTAGGCAATTTAAAAGGAGTAAGCGTCAAAACCGCCTACTCCCATGTCACAGGCCAGGAAAATGAAGCCTGACCTGTTTAGTGATGGAACAGCCGGATTCCGGTAAACGCCATCGCCATACCATACTTATCACAGGTCTCGATCACGTTGTCATCACGGACGGAACCGCCTGGCTGGGCGATGTATTTCACACCGCTCTTATATGCCCGGTCGATGTTATCGCCGAATGGGAAGAACGCGTCAGAGCCTAATGCCACATCAGTCATCTGGTCTAACCAGGCACGTTTCTCTTCTCTGGTAAATACCGGAGGCTTCACCTTAAATACTTTCTCCCATGCGCCGTCTGCCAGCACATCCATATATTCTTCACCAATATAAACATCAATGGCATTGTCACGGTCCGCTCTCTTAATTCCATCTACAAACTGTAAAGAAAGCACCTGCGGAGCCTGGCGTAAGAACCAGTTATCTGCCTTATTGCCTGCCAGTCTGGTACAATGGACTCTGGACTGCTGTCCTGCACCGATGCCGATAGCCTGTCCGCCCTTCACGTAGCAGACAGAGTTGGACTGGGTATATTTTAAGGTGATCAGGGAAATCAGCAGATCGATCTTTGCTTCCTCCGGAATCTCCTTATTTTCCGTTACCACGTTATTTAACAGTTCTTTGTTGATATCCAGCTCATTTCTTCCCTGCTCAAATACCACGCCGAATACCTGTTTGTGCTCGATCGGCTCCGGAACATAAGTCTCATCCATCTGGATCACACAGTAGTTGCCATTTTTCTTCGCTTTCAGGATCTCTAATGCCTCCGGCTCATAGCCAGGAGCAATGACGCCGTCAGAAACCTCTCTCTTGATCAGCTTCGCCGTATCCACATCACACACATCGGACAAGGAAATGAAATCTCCAAAGGAGGACATCCGGTCTGCACCTCTTGCTCTTGCGTAAGCGCTTGCCAACGGTGATAAATCACCCATATCATCTACCCAGTAGATCTTCGCTAAGGTCTCAGTTAAAGGCAGGCCAACCGCTGCGCCAGCCGGGGAAACATGCTTAAAAGAAGCGGCTGCCGGAAGTCCGGTGGCTTTTTTCAACTCCCTGACCAACTGCCAGCCATTGAAAGCATCCAGAAAATTGATATATCCAGGGCGGCCGCTCAACACCTTGATCGGCAGGTCTTTTCCATCATTCATAAAGATCCGCGCAGGTTTCTGATTTGGGTTACAGCCATATTTTAATTCCAGTTCATTCATTTGTAATCTCCCTTCTTAACAGTTCTTATTGATGATCCGGCTCTCATAAATACCGGTTTCGATGTCAATGTAACGGACAAATAAAGAAACTTTATTGTCTGGATTCAGGTTCTCCCATACTGCCTTGGCAAACTCATCGATCTCGCCAGAGATAGCAACCACCTTCGGCTCTCCCTCAAAACTTGGCAGCGGATTGCCGTCGTGCATATAAGTATGGATAAAACGACCCTGTCCAGCCTTTGGATTCTCGTAAGCGTAAGTATAGCGGTTGCAGGACTGCGGATCGCCGTCATCGCTCTTTAAGATGGACATGGCAAAATTGTATCTGCCATTCTCGATATGCATGATACCAGAGATCCGTGGGGTGTAATTCGGATCGTCCGGCTCAAATTCCCGGCTTCTTAAGGACTGCTCAAAGGTAAGCTGCTTGTCCATGCCTTCATAAATGGTATCCGTCTGATCGCCATTCGTAACGATGGTCTTGTTGCCAAGGACCCGCACCGGAGCATAAATGATCAGACTTGGATCGGTTAATCTGGATGGATCAAATGCCTGGGTCCGGATGCCTGCCCCGTCCTCAACAAACACACGGTTGCGGCTGTTCTCACTTCTGCCCATGATAAAGTAAGCAGTCACTGCCTTTTTGCCGTCTGGTGTCCTGCCAATGACGATTCCTCTTCCCGGATATGCGTTGCCGCGTAACTCTTCTGCCAGATTTAAAATTTTCATAACTGTTCTCCTTTTCCTTCCGTTAAAAAAGAATGTGCATCCCGCGGAGCGTTTTTGTGTCATAGGGTGAAGTTTCCTATGACACAAAAAACCGCCTGGGCATCACAAAATAACGGTGCCCAGGCGGTCGGCTTTTTTACTACGTGCTCCCCTGTGGTTACCCACGAATCCGCCAGTCGCACGCTCTTAGCCTTATGATATATTATTTATTTTAATTTTTCAAGTACTACTTTTCAGTTTTACTTATTAATTTTACTTATCAGCGGACTGACACAACTGCGCCCGCAGGTCACCCACGCATTACTGTTCACGCATTACACAAACAGCAGCGCGCAAACATTTACATCCGTTCTCTTTCTATTCGTTGCGGATAGCCGCCAACGGACTTAAATGCATCGCCCGTAAGGACGGGAAGAATCCTGCTGCCATACCCACGAAAATGGCAAACACAACAGCCGCCGATGCAAGCCACAAAGGAATTCGGGAAATATCGCCCGCCTGTCCGGTCATGATCTGGCCAATGCCCAGGAAGTGGTTCATGATGAACCCGATTCCATAACTGATAGCCACACCGATCACTCCGCCCATAAATCCGATAAATCCGGATTCCAGCAGGAACATATTGCGGATGGTTCGCAGATCACATCCCAGCACCTTGATAACACCGATCTCTTTGGTACGTTCATAGATGGACATCATCATCGTATTGGCGATACCAATGGCTGCTACAAACAGGGAGATGGCTCCGATGCCGCCCAGCACCAGCTGGATCATATTGTATGTCTGCTGGGACTGCTCGATCCATTCCATCTGGCTGTTGGCCTGGAATCCCATATCCGTAATGGCTTTCTGGACTGCGGTAACATTTTCCATATCATCCACATACACATATGCCTGATTATAAATAAAATAAGAATATGGTTTTCCTTTTTTGTTGGTTGGCTGACCCGGGATCGGTTTCTTCTTATAAAGCTTCTTTAACTGGGTCTTCAGCTGGTCGATATCCGTGTAAACGCCATAGGCATAGGAATTATAGTCATCAATGCCGCCCTCTACTACACCTGCCGTCCTGATCAGATATTTTTTCGGCGCCTTCACCGGCGTTCCATCGCCGTTTCCGCCATTCCGCGACTGATAATAAGCATCGGTATCGAAGATCACAAACATCGGCTTATTCATATAGTCAATATCTGGCAGTTCCTGGGTATCCCAATAGCCCTTTCCTGTCTTACTATTCTGGAACCACTGGACAACCGCATTTCCATAGATAAATTCCATATCCGTACTCTTCGGATCCGGCAGCTTTCCCTGCCCCAGTGGTATCTGCTCCATAAACTCCCTGGTCACACCATTGATACTGGTATTGGTCTCATAGACACCCTGTTTTAAAATCACATTGGTCTCCAGCACCGGGGAGGCGCTGGTCACATGGGGAATCCGCAGGAATTCCTTCACTGTATCATCGGTAAGATACAGTGGATTGTCGTTGGTCCCATTATTTCCATTATTTCCATAATTATAAATTTCAATGGCCGTCATGCTCCCATAGGAAGAATACATCTCCATCATCAGCGCATTTAAGCCAATTCCCAAAGACACCATGACCACCACAGAAGCCGTTCCGATGACAACGCCAAGTACCGTCAGGGCTGTACGGACCTTTCTTCTGCGGAGGTTATTGATGCTCATGGTCAGAAGATCAAGAAATCTCATCGTCTACATCCTCTTCCTGTGAAGCTTTTTTCTTCTTTTTCTTTACTACCACCACGGTTATGGCCGCTACTGCCAGAACTGCCGCTGCAGGAATGATGAATTTCAGATATTTCTGGATTCCTGCTGGCTCCTGGTCAACGGTATCATCGAAGTTTCCTGCCTCCATGTCCATATCACTGTAGTCCGTGGGCTCTGTCACATACAGGTTCAGTTCCTTCTCGATCGGCTCCTGCTGAATACCATTTTCATCCTCATAGGTGATCAGAATCTTCACCTTCCCGTCATCGGTGGTTGCTGCTGCGCCAGTCACCATCACATCCACATTGCCTGTCTCACCTGGCTTAATGTTGCCTACATACGTATCAGTCGGCACGATGGAATCTGCCTGGAATGCCACAGTCACATTATAAAGGATCACACGGCCCGTATTATTGATCGGGAACATAATGTTGCTCTCATTCCCCACTTCCATGCTGGACGGCATGGCTTCGATGGTTCCTGTATTCAGCCGGGCAATCTGTTTTAACGGGATATCAATGCTGACCGTCTCTGAAGCATTCTTAAATTCCGGGCTGTCGTAGGTTTCCTTGATATTCAGCGCATAAGAACGCTGGTCGATCCCCGCCTTGGACTGCATATCGATCTTTAACTCTGTAACCTCACCTGCCCCCAGGGAATTCACTACCACAGAGCTGGAGCCGGAAGCAGTCGTAAATACCGCACTGTCACTGACCTTCTCCGATTCCAGGGAGAATAAAATGTTGCTGGCCCCAATACTGGAAGATGCATTCTTCATCCGCAGAATCAGCTGGAAATTCTCTCCGGCAACAATATCCTTCGGTATCGTTTCAAAGCTGTCTACTACAAGACGGGCCTTGGTACGGTCATTCTCATTGAAATCCTTAGAATCGTCCTCTTTTTCCTTATTCTTCACATGAACCCAGAACTCTTCTTCTATTTTCTGGAGATCTCCTGTAGCTGTCTCCCGATATGTAATCTCAAATTTTAACGGATAGTATCCGGTGTAGGCATCGGAACGGATCGCAAAGCTGTATGGCATCGATACTGTTTCACCGGCAGCGATCTTTTCGTATTTCCGGTCATAGTTGCCTTCGTTAATGGCAAACGGAAATTCGTTGCTGTCCTTGCTGAGTACCATGGAAGCAGTCACATCCCTGGCCTCGGAAATACCGGAGTTGCGCATATTGATGGCAAAATCCATCACATTGGGATAATCACCGTATGGGGTTGCCTGGCCTTCACCAAGGGTAAAGGAAATCTGGCGGTCCGGATCATTATCCTTATCGTTGGCACCTGGTTTCGTGACCCAGATCAGGACCTCACCGTAGGCAATGGCCTGTCTGGAATCCTTCCCTCCACTATAAATTATAATAGGAACCGAATAATATCCCTCAGAAAGATCTGCTCGAACCCTAGCTGTAATAGAAACATTTCTTTCAGCGTCTGCCTTTACCTTTCCAATACGAGTTGGTTCAAATGTATTTTGCGTAATTTCAAATGGAAAAACATAATCCCCCTCAATGGCATCTGGTTTTGCCATCGAGAAGTCCGCATCCTCAATTCCAACATACACATCTTCCCAATCGCCGCCACTATTATTTTTTATAACAAAATTGACATTCATGCTTCTGCCAATTTTACCTTTCGGAATAGATTTAGTTATTACATCCTCACTATTATTTTTATTTGGGAACGCCATCGCCGTCATCGGCCCCATTGTCCCCGTCAGCCCGCTCACCGGAACCGCTGTCGCCATCATTGCCGCCATTGCCATGGTCAGCCCCTGTTTCCATAACTTTTTCATCTTCTTTTTTCTCCTCCAGATCATCTTCATGATGTAACTCTTCTATCTTAAATATCTTTCCATCTACAATATGGAACAGCCGGTCGGCATAGGATGCCAGGTGATTGTCATGGGTTACCATGATCAACGTCTGCTGCTGTTCCCGCACGATCCGCCGCATCAGCTTCAGGATCTCCATGGTCGTCTTGGAATCCAGATTTCCTGTAGGCTCATCCGCAAATATAATCCTGGGATTCACCGCCAGAGCCCTCGCAATGCCCACTCGCTGCTGCTGTCCACCGGACATGGCATTGGCCATGTGGTACATCTGTTTTTCCAGTCCAACCAGCTTTAGGTATTTCTCCGCAATGGCATTCCGCTCCTTCTTCGCCATGCCACGGAATGACAGAGGCAGAGCCACATTTTCCACGGCATTCAGCGTCTTTAACAGGTTGTAGGACTGAAAAATAAATCCCACGCGCTTCCGCCTGAACTCTACCAGCTGATTCTCTGTCATATGCTCAATATGGATCTTATCAATGATGATCTCACCTTTGGTCGGCTTCTCCAGTCCGGCTAACATATTTAATAATGTAGATTTACCAGAACCGGACGGACCAACGATGGCACAGAACTCTCCTTTGTTGATGGTAAAATCCACCCCATCCAGCGCATGGACCCTGGTATCGCCTACCTTATAGATCTTATATAGATTTTTTACTTCAATGATCGGAACCGCCAATGCGAATCCCTCCTTCAAATTGTGTCTATTTTGTGTCTTTTTTCTGCTTCTATGATACACGATAAACTGCTTTCTGTCCCGTCATTAATTCTTACAGTTTCTTACGGTTTCCTATAGATTATTTTGTTCCCCCGAAATCTTCAAAAACTTTTGTATTTTTAGAAAAAATACATTTCAGCTACTTGTCGAAATAAAAATTTATGCTATAGTAAAGCTGAACGTTATTCTTAGGAAAATGTATCAGCGACAAGTCTGACGCATCCTTGCGGCAGCAAATCTTTTACTTTGCAGGATCAAAGGAACCTGTGCGGACCGTCTGTGGCTGCAACTGGTGGAAAAATTTCCTGTGATTTTTATATTTCTGCTTGTATACGATTGTCTTGTTTGTATACAAAATGCAGGATTCTGTTTTGATCTGTCAGATTCATTCGTAAGCGTTTCGTTCATTGTAATCCCCATTATTTCTATTATTATATAAGAGCTGAAAAACAGGGGAACACCCATAGGTGCCGTTTTATCAGACAAAAAGGAGAAAACAATGAAAAACTCAACTGTAACTATGACCCGCACCCGGACCTTATTCATGACCAAGCTTGCGCTGATGGTGGCCATCATCGTGATCATGGCATTCTCGCCCCTTGGATACTTAAGAACTCCGGGACTTACCATTACATTCCTGACTGTTCCTGTGGCAGTGGGCGCCATCATCTTAGGACCGGCAGCCGGAGCAGTCTGCGGCGCAGCATTTGGCTGTACCAGCATCGCTATGGCCATGACCGGTGGTTCCGCATTCAGTGCGACTCTGCTGCAGATCAACCCATTTGGCCTGTTATTTACCTTACTGGTTCCACGTATCTTAGAAGGCTGGTTATGCGGTCTGGTATTCCAGGCAGTAAAGAAGTTTTCCAAAAATGGAGCGTACATCGCTGCCAGTCTGGCATGCCCAGTATTAAATACCGTGTTATTTATGAGTTCCCTGGTGCTGTTCTTCTACCGCACCGATTATATCCAGAGCCTGGCTTCCAAATTAGGCGCGGCAAACCCATTTATTTTCGTGGTTCTGTTTGTGGGACTGCAGGGTCTGATCGAGGCTGTGGTATGTACCTTCTTAGCAAGTGCTGTTTCCAGAGGACTGGCCGCTGCTTTGAAGCAGTAATGGCCCAGGTTCACAAAAATATCTGTTCATTTACAATTTTTGGCGGAGTGTCTGGCAGCGGCCAGATATTCCGCCAGCTTACTTTCAGGAGGATTGATCGATGAAATTATTCCAAAGCTTAAAAGAAATCCCTATCACTGCCCTTCCTGGTCTCCGCATTGGTAATGCCCAGGACTACGAGGCCATGACCGGCGTTACCGTCCTGCTCTTTGATCAGGGAGCCAAAGTGGGCGTGGACATCAGTGGCGGCGGCCCTGCCTCCCGTGAGACGCCGCTGGCAAGCCCATTGACTGCCGATAATCCTATCAATGCCATCGTCTTATCCGGTGGCTCCGCTTACGGTCTGGCAGCCAGTGACGGTGTGATGCGGTATCTGGAGGAACATGGGATTGGCTATGAGACCGGATTCGCCAAGGTTCCACTGGTGCTTCAGTCCTGCATCTATGATCTGGGGATCGGACGGGCAGACATCCGTCCTGACGCAGCCATGGGATACGCAGCCTGTGTGGACGCCGAGAAAAACCACCCCATTTCCGGTATCATCGGCGGAGGCTGCGGCGCCAGCGTAGGTAAAATCTGCGGACGGGAAAGAGCCACAAAAACCGGCCTTGGCATCTATGCCGTATCTGCCGGAGATCTGATGGTCGCCGCTGTCGTGGTACTGAATGCCTTAGGTGATATCTATGATCCTTCTACCGGCATGCAGATCGCCGGACCAAGGAAACCGGATGAAAGCGGATTTTATGATAGCCGGGAAGAGTTTTATAAGCTGATCCAGCAAACGGACCTTTTTACCGGAAAAGGCGGCAACACCACCATCAGCGCCATCATTACCAATGGCCGCTTCTCCAAAGCAGAATTAAACAAACTGGCATCCATGACCCGCTGTGCCTATGCCCGCTGTATCAACCCGGTGGGAACCATGGCAGACGGAGATTCCATTTATGCCGCCTCCATCGGAAATGTCCCGGCGGATCTCAATATGACCGGAACTTTAGCCGCTGAAGTCATGGCAGAAGCCATCCAGATCGCAGTCAAAGCTGCCAGGGAGTTTCCGAAGTAACTACTCAGAATTTCCTTTCCCTACCCGGGACTCCAAACGCTTCCTCACCTGGTCGCCGGAATTGAACCTATTGTTTCACAAAATTAACAAAATTCAAAGAATTTTATTAGCATATTTCATAAAAAAAGCTCTGGTATTTTTGGTCGATTTCCTATATAATAAGGGGAAATGAAAAGAAGGGAGTTTGCTATGAGACATCTGTTAAACCCACTGGATTTCTCTGTGGAAGAAATTGACCAATTACTGAACTTAGCCACCGATATTGAGCATAATCCAAAGAAATACGCTCATGTATGTGACGGAAAGAAAATCGCAACTTTATTTTATGAGCCAAGCACACGTACTCGTTTGAGTTTTGAAGCCGCTATGTTAAATTTAGGTGGTAGTGTTCTTGGCTTTTCTTCTGCCTCTTCAAGTTCTGCTGCAAAGGGCGAAAGTGTAGCTGATACCATCCGCATGGTTTCCTGCTATGCTGATATTTGTGCAATGCGTCATCCAAAAGAAGGCGCTCCATTAGTCGCTTCCATGCATTCCAGCATCCCGGTCATCAACGCAGGTGACGGCGGTCATCAGCATCCAAGCCAGACCCTCACTGATTTAATGACCATTCATTCCTTACTTGGCCGTTTAAGCGGTATGACCGTTGGTTTATGCGGCGATTTAAAATTCGGACGTACTGTTCATTCCCTGATCAGCGCCCTGGTACGCTATCCGGACATCAAATTCGTCCTGATTTCCCCACCAGAGCTGCGGATTCCTGAATATATCCGTGAAGATGTTTTAAGAGCGAACAATATTGAATTCAAGGAAGTTGGAAACTTAGACGAGGCGATGCCAGAACTGGATATCCTCTACATGACCCGTGTGCAGAAGGAACGTTTTTTCAACGAAGACGATTACATCCGTTTAAAAGACTGCTATATCCTGAACAAGGAGAAAATGAAACTGGCAAAGGAGAAAATGTTCGTTCTTCATCCACTGCCACGTGTCAACGAGATTTCCGTCGAAGTCGATGATGATCCAAGAGCTGCTTATTTCCGCCAGGTACAGTACGGCGTTTATGTAAGAATGGCACTGATCATGACATTACTGGAGGTAGAAAAACCATGTTAAATATCAGCGGATTAAATGAAGGTATCGTTCTGGACCATATTCAGGCCGGCAAAAGCCTGGATATCTACTATCACTTAGGTCTTGACAAACTGGACTGTCAAGTGGCAATCATCAAAAATGCCCGCAGTAATAAGATGGGCCGCAAGGACATCATTAAGATCGAAGGACCGATGGAGAACATCGACCTGGATATTTTAGGTTACATCGATCACAACATCACCGTTAATATTATCCGTGGCGATCATATCGTTGAGAAAAAAGCATTAAAACTGCCGCAGAAGATCACCAATGTGATCCGCTGTAAAAACCCACGCTGCATCACTTCCATCGAGCAGGAGCTTCCAGATGTTTTCTATCTGGCAGATGAGAAGACCGAAACTTACCGGTGCATGTACTGCGAAGAAAAATATAATAAGAACGTGTAAGACACTTAAAGGGATTGTGTACCAGACGCAATCCCTTTTTCATGTCAAAATGTCAAAATCTCAAATCTTCAAAATCTGCCGCTGGCAGTTACTGCCAAATATTAGGCAATAAAATAGTGCATATTGATCAAATAATTCGATCAATATGCACTATTTTCAATTTAATTATCAATTCATATTTTCGATCTATCCCGCCACTTCGTGACCACGGAAATCACTTAACGAACGATCATTGCCTCACGTCCTGCGCCGGTTCCGATGAACTTCACTGGTGTCTTGATATATTCCTCAATGAAGTTAATATATGCCTTTGCATTCTCTGGAAGATCTTCAAAGGTCTTGCATCCGGACAGATCACCAAAGTTACCATCAAACTCTTTATATACTGGTTTGCAGTTCTCTAAGAACTTTAAGTTCGTAGAGAAATCTTCTGTCTGTACACCGTTGCAGTCATAAGCCACGCAAACTTTGATCTTGTCAAACTTACCGATGGTATCTAAGTGGTTCACGGAAATTCCAGTTAAACCATTCAGACGTTTTGCGTATTTTAAGGTTACCAGATCCAGCCATCCACAGCGTCTCGGTCTGCCGCTTACGGTGCCATACTCATGACCCAGCTCACGGATCCGGTCGCCGGTTGCGTCTAACAGCTCTGTTACGAATGGACCCTCGCCTACACGGCTGGAGTAAGCCTTGATGATACCATATACATTACCGATATCAGATGCACTGAGACCGGTTCCTGTGATGATACCGCCGATGGTTGGGTTGGAAGAAGTTACGAATGGATAAGAACCAAAGTCAATATCCAGCAGAGTCGCCTGAGCGCCCTCTACGATAACTTTCTTATCCGCTTCCAGTGCCTTGTGCAGATAAGTTACCGTATCACATACGAATGGCTTTAGCTGTTCTGCATATTCGCTGTAAGTCTGATAGATTTTTTCAAAATCCAGTTCTTCATCAACCGTAGTGTCTTCTGGATCATAGAATTTTACCAGTGCTTTTCTGGACTCTACCAGTTCCTCTAAACGGCTTTTAAAATGATCTGCATACAGATCTTCCACTCTCAGGCCTGCGCGCTCATACTTATCACAGTAAGCTGGTCCGATTCCCCTTCCGGTGGTACCGATCTTAGATGCCTTTCTTGCCTTCTCTAAGGCACGATCCAATAAGCGGTGATATGGCAGGATCACATGGGTCTTATCGCTGATCTTTAAATGATTATCAATATCATATCCGTGCTCTTTTAAGTTCTCGATCTCTTTTAAAAGAACTGCCGGATTCATCACAACGCCGTTGCCGATTACGCCAATGGTATGACCAGACAGAATTCCTGACGGAATCAGACGCATCGCGTATTTTACTCCGTTTACTTCAATGGTATGGCCAGCGTTATCACCACCAGTTGCGCGAACTGCAATATCCGCATCGCCTGCAAGATAATCGATTACTTTGCCTTTTCCTTCATCACCATAAAAACATCCAATCACTACATCTACTTTTGACATAATCAGTCTCCTTTGTTGTACTGCTACCATAACTGTTATATTTACGAGTAAGACGATAAGCCGGGTTATGTCGTTGGATGGTCATCTATCTAGTCCTGATGTCACCACCAGGCTCAAGCGACCTACCCGAAAGCAGACGGGCCGCCTTATGCTTTCTGTTCGGTCTTGCTTCGAATGAGGTTTACATGTGCCCTGTCTGTTACCAGCCAGGCGGTAGTCTCTTACACTGCCTTTCCACCCTTACCGGACGAACCGGCGGTTTATTTCTGTTGCACTGTCTCTGGAGTCGCCTCCGCCAGATGTTATCTGGCATCCTGCCCTGTGAAGCCCGGACTTTCCTCTCCCACGGCCTTTCGGTCCCGTGGCAGCGACCATCTGTCTTACTCGCAAACGCTACTTATTTTATCATACTTTTCTTGAAATGTCTATATCCCATTATCACATCTACCACCATTCTGTCAATGATCCATGCCAGCAGCATAGATGCCACGCCGCACAGCAGCACCGAAAGCAGGATCTGCAGATACTGACTCATATTAGAGCTGAACCATCCATTATATACGATCCGGATCAGGACAAACCAGTGGACCAGCAAAACGGAATAGCTGTAACGGCTTCCTGCCGCCAAAAGGGTGCCGATCGGTTTCCAAGGATCAATTCGATTCTTCCCCAGTCTTCCATTTCATGAAAAATCAGGGAAGCATCCGATGCTCTGGAAACCAGGTCTGTTTCTTCTTATTCATATTTCTTTCATCCATCTGCTTCTTTTGCCTTATCTCCCCCATTTTTATGCCAGACACAACGCTACGATCTGCATGGTCATCACATACATACCGAATAAACTGTAGATTCCAAGCCCACAGACACGGACCCAGTCTGGAAGCTTTTCTTCTGCCGCTTCGTAGACCAGCACCGTTGCTGTGATCACGCCGATCAGCAAAAACAGTCCGGTCCGGTTTCCAGATGCAAACACCGTCGGGGAAAATCCCATCACTGTCTTGGCACAAAGACCAAACAACAGCATATAAACCGCCGGAACCGCTTTTTCCATAGTTTCGCAGGCAAAAATCAACAATACAAAAAGCAATATCCAAACCATCAGGAAAATTCCTGCTTCCGCCCATGGACTGACCGCTTTGCTGACAAATAATTTGTCAATATAATCATCACCGCTGAACACCGGTATGAATTTCGTCATCATAGGACGTAAAACACCGCTGATCATCAAAAGCACCGTAAAGACTGCAGATACCATTCCCGCCGTCCTGTTATGATGTGTTTTGTATCCTCTTCCCGTAAACACAAATCCCAGAGTCATCAAAAGCCCTAAGAACAGGAACAGATAATTGCCTTTTCTCACCATCAGATAGCTGGCTGTCAAAAATCCATCTCTTAATTTGATACCAAATGGCAGATCCGGGAATTCCGGATACCAGGTGGCTGCCTCATTGGCAAATCTGATGGAGTTGCCCGGACAGCTGAGAATATAGATCAATCCCAAAACACCAACTGCCAGAAGCGCCCACAGATATGGCCGGATCTTTTGTCCCTGCCAAAAGCTGTATAAAATTGCGACTGCAGCGCTTCCCGTCACAAAAACCGCCGTCATTTCTTCATTGCTGGCATAAAGAGCTGGAAGCAGACACAGATACTCCCATCCGCGATGAGACTTTCCAAATCCATTCTCTGCTTCCCCATAGACCCGCTTCATGGGGATCATGGCAAGAAGGGCACAACCCATAGGCCAGATGTAGTTCATAGAAGAAGCGATCTGCCCTGCATCATTGAGATCCCATCCAAACAGCATCAGGATTCCCGCCGCGATGACACAGTTGCCGCCCAGCGTCCCTTCTGTAAACAGCCAGGAGATCAGAACACCGATCATCACATACATTCCTGTGTTTAAAATTCTCCACAGGTTCGGCCCATAGATCCGCATGGTCACCATGACCGCCTCAATGAGCGTCCTGGAACTCCAGGTATGGTACTGATTGATGCTCCATGAAATCAGATTCTGGTTATCCAACGCATGGACAAACGACGCGTCATCTCCAAGATTGACGCTGACCTTTAGATGATACGCCAGCAAAAATATCCCTAAAACGATCCACGCCGCCCAGGCCGGGATCTGATCCGGACGGTGGTGTCTGCTTTTTCTGTAACTCACTTTTCATACTCCTATGTAACTATATTTGTATTTCTCTAATGCCCTCTAACCTGTGTTTCCCGCAGTCAGCGCATGAACCTGCTGAACCGTTTTTCTATTCCTATACCCGGAAGCAGCTTCCCCCGATAAACTCCCTCACAATCGAATTATGTGGAATCTCCTCGCTGCTGACTCCCAGTACATAATCAAAGAATTTTAAAAGCCTTTTGGCCTCTAAATATTCCTCACAGTCTTCCGGAATCTGGAACAGAAGCGGCTCCGCATACTGCTTTAGCACTGCCAGTTCATAGACAGAAGCGGAATTAAACATCACATCCGCATCCTCCTGGAACGGGAAAATGTTCTGTTCTTCCCCTCTCCGCACCGATGGCCACATCTTGATGGTATCTTTTGCCGAGGTTCCCCTGGTTCTGGCATCCCTCACCATCCGGCGGATCAGACGTCCATCGGTAGTCGGTATCCGGTTGTGTTCGTCAATATTTAACTGGGTCAGGGCACTGATATAAATCTTGAATTTATGCTCCGGTGATAATGCATAAGAAAGCTTCTCATTGAGACAATGGATTCCTTCAATGACCAGAATATCATCTTTTCCAAGAGTCAGATAATCTCCCTTATATTCCCTTAATCCTGTGACGAAATTATATCGTGGAAGCTCTACTGTTTTTTCCGCCAGCAGATCCGTCATATCCTGATTAAACTGTTTTAGATCAATGCATTCCAACGCTTCATAATTATAGTTGCCCTTCTCATCTCTCGGACTGTCCACCCGGTTGACAAAATAATCATCCACGCCAATGGCATGAGGCTTTAATCCTAATGCTCGTAACTGAATGGATAACCGGTGGGAAAATGTGGTCTTTCCGGAGGAGCTTGGCCCTGCAATCATAACAAATTTCTTCTCCGGCTGTGCCGCGATCATTTCTGCGATCTGACCGATCTTCTTCTCCTGAAGAGCCTCCTGGATCAGGATCAGTTCGCTGGCTCTGCCCTTGCAGATCTGGCTGTTCAAGTCCGCAATGGTGCTGATGCCCATTTTCTCTCCCCATACTGCTGATTCCTTCAGAGTATCAAACAGCTTTTTACTGCTTTTCAGCTCCGGTACCTGCTGTGGCTGCTCTTTCGTTGGAAGTAGCAGCACAAAGCCATATTCATAAGGAACCAGGTCGAACCAACGGATGTAGCTGGTGTCTGGCGCCATATAGCCATAATAATAATCTGTAAAACCACCGATCCGGTACACATTGACCGTTGAGATCCGGCGATAACGGAATAGTTCTGCCTTCTCGTGCATCCGGTAACGGTGGAACAATTCGATGGCCTCGTCTTTTTTCAACGCACTCTTCATGATCGGGATCTTCTGATCCGCATACTCATGCATCTTCGCCTTCACCCGGTCTAACAGTTCCTGGTTTAAAGTGAAATCACCTCTTGCATCCACAAAAAGGCCCTTTCCCACTGAGAAATCCACAAATACCCTCTCGATGTGCTCGGTACCCACCACCTCATAAAATGCCTTCAACATCATCAGGGTGGCGCTCCTCTGGTACGTCTGCATTCCAGGCGCGTCCGCTGTGGTTACGAACTTCAGTTCGCAGTCCTTTTTCAGGCTTTTATACAATTCTGTCAGTTTTCCATTGACGAATACCAGGATAATATCCTGTGGATATTCCGCCTGATGTTTCTTGGCGATGGTGAGGTAAGGCGTACCCGCCTCGTAGTTTTCTATTTTTCCATTGATCGTAACCTGAAACATCCGTACCTCCTTATCTATGATCAGTCACTGACTTTTACCACACCTGCACCGGGAATCTCAATGGCATCTGGATAATCTGTGCATCACCATCGATCTGATTTTTGCAATGTTCCGCCATAAACGCAATAAAAATATGTTCCAGACCGTAATGTCCCGCGTCAATGACCACCAACCCATTGGCTGCTGCATCAATTCCCTCATGATGTCCCATATCCCCGGTGATCAGCACCTGAGCGCCAGCTTTTTCTGCTTCGATCTCCATGCCGCGTCCAGAACCCGGGCAGACAGAGATCCGCTCCACCAGTCCCGGTGCCGCCTCCTGTCCATATACGGTCACATAAGGCAGACCGAACTGCTCTTTCACCAGCTCTGCCAGGGCTTTTAAGGTCATCGGCTCCTTTAATTTTCCGGTCTTTCCGATTCCGACCGCTCCCTCATCCGTCACCTTCATGGTCTCCAATGGCTCACACTCCACCAGTCCCAGTTTCTCCGCTGCCAGATCTGCCATACATCCCGGCGCAATATCAAAATTCGTGTGCATGGCATACATACTGATATCCGCCTGGATCAATTTGATCAGTCTCCGTCCGATAAAATCCTGGTCATTGACCTTTTTCATGGAATGAAAGATCAACGGATGATGCGTGATCAGAAGATCCACCTGTTCCTTCACCGCCAGATCCACCACATCATCGGTGGCATCCAGGGCGATCAGTACCTTCTTCACTTCCTTTTCCGCCCGTCCTGCCAGCAAGCCCGGATTATCCCACTCACAGGCCAGAGACTTCGGTGCTAATTTCTCCAGTTTCTCCATCCATTCACTGCATTTCATGTTGTGCCTCCCCGATCCACCGGATCTGTTTTCTCAACTCTTCTGCCCGTTTCCCGGCAGACTCGCTCTCCTGTCCGGCAAGGCCCTTTAAAATACTCTCGCACAAGGTCTTCTCTTTCTGCAAAAGTTCTGCTAAAACCGGATTCTTTTCCTTTAACAACAATGGCCCGTACAGGCTTTCCCACGGTTTTAAAGACTCCATCTGTCCACGGACCACATCCATGACCACATAATATTTGCCTTCTTCTTTTAACATCGTCTCCCGCTCAATGGCAAATCCCTGTTCCACCAGATAATCCCGTACCTTGTCAAGCTCTGACTGGGGGGACAGAATCCAGTGACCGATCTGATCCCAGAACCGCCGTCCCTCTTCTAAAATATGTATCACCAGTTCGCCACCCATACCGGCTACGATCACGGTATCTGCCTCATGATCCTGCAGCTGACAGATGCCGTCACTTAACCGGGTTTCAATCACATCCTCCAGTCCATACTGGCGGATATGCTCTTTTGCCCGTTCCAGCGGTCCCTTCCGCACATCCATAGCCAGTCCATGGCTGATGATCCCACGCTGTGCCAGCTCAATGGGGACATACCCGTGATCCGTCCCCACATCCACCACCCGGCTCCCCGGTTTTACAAATGATACTACTGTATTCAGTCTTTCCGATAATTTCATAATTTAATAATAAATCCTTTCGTTGTTTCAAGCGAAATCCACTGCCTGTCAGTCATCCAGGTAATCCTTTAATTTTCTGCTTCTGCTTGGATGACGCAGCTTTCTTAATGCTTTGGCCTCGATCTGGCGGATACGCTCCCTTGTCACATGAAACTGCTTACCTACTTCTTCCAGCGTCCGCGGTCTGCCGTCCTCCAGACCAAAACGTAATTTTAACACCTTCTGTTCCCGTTCTGTCAAGGTATCAAGAACCTCTAACAGCTGCTCATGAAGCAGCACTGAGGTTGCCGCATCTGCCGGAACGGTCACATGGTTGTCCTGGATAAAGTCTCCTAAATGGCTGTCCTCTTCCTCGCCAATGGGCGTCTCTAAAGACACCGGATCCTGGGAAATCTTCATGATCTCACGCACACGCTCGACTGGCAGATCCATCCTTTTGGCGATCTCCTCCGGCTGCGGCTCCCGGCCAAGTTCCTGCAGCAGCTGTCTGGAAGTACGGATCAGACGGTTGATGGTCTCCACCATATGAACCGGGATCCGGATGGTTCTGGCCTGGTCTGCAATGGCTCTGGTAATGGCCTGACGGATCCACCAGGTCGCGTAAGTACTGAATTTATAGCCTTTGGTGTAATCAAATTTCTCCACTGCCTTGATCAGTCCTAAATTGCCCTCCTGGATCAGATCCAGAAACTGCATTCCACGGCCCACATACCTTTTTGCGATACTGACCACCAGGCGCAGATTTGCCTCCGCCAGCCTCTGTTTGGCGTCCTCATCCCCCATCTGGATCTTTTTAGCCAGTTCGATCTCTTCCTCTGTGGAAAGCAGTGGAATCTTACCAATTTCTTTTAAATACATCCGGACCGGATCTTCCACACCGACGCCTTCCGGCACGGAGAGATCCACCTTTTCTAAGTCGATCTCCTCCTCGCTGTCTAAATCCATGTCCTCCTCAAACATATCTGGATCCATATCCGGGTCATTGCCTACCCGCAGGACATCGATTTTATTGGCATCCAGGAAATCATACACCGCATCCCATTTGTCTTCATCCAGATGATCATCCGCAAAAAAGCTCTGAATCTCCTGTTCTTCCAGGACATTCTTCTTTTTCTTTGCCTCTTCCAGCAGTTTCTGTAATTTTTCTTCAAATCCCAATACTTTCTCGTCCATATGGTCCAAACCTCCATAGCCTGCCTATAGTGTTGCCCTAATCAAGGGAAATATGCAGGGTCTTCAATGCGCTCTGAGCCTGGATGATCTTCTGCAGCGTTTCAATATCCGACGCATTGCGGCTGGCCTCATCCAGACTATGTTTCCGTACCTTGATCACAGTCTCTGAAAATGCTTTCTTCTGTTCTTCATTATTCAATGATTCTTTTAAGCTGGCATTAAACAGCGCTGCTACTTCTTTATACTGTTCTTCGTCATTGATGAAATGGTTCAAAATCCCCGCCGGGTTCACATCGCCCCTGGCATGCCCGTCAAATACCATCTGCGCTACCTGATGATACAGATCTTCCCGGAAATCATCCGGCGTAATGATTCCCTCGATCTTATCAAACAGCTTCGGATCCTCGATCAGCCAGGTAAGCAGCAGCCTCTGGGACTGCCTGGCTCCGTCCTCTTTTTCCTTCTTCCGTTCTCTCGGAGAAAACTCTTCCCGCGGCTGCGTCTGCTCCGCTCCCGGAACGATCCGGCTGCTTAACCGGCTTACCAGCTGCTTCAGTTCCTGATAGGGGATAAACTGCTCTCTGGCCACCGCCTGGGTGTAATTATCCCGTTCCAGCGCCTCCGGAAATTCCAGCAGCTTCCTCGCCACTGCGTTGTAAAAGTTCGTCTTCTGCTCCGGGTCTTCTAAGTTATAATCCCGTTTTAAAACCTCGATTTCAAATAAAAAGCTGTTCTGGGCCTGATCGATCCGCTCCTGGAACGCCTCTGCGCCCATATTTTTGATAAATTCATCTGGATCCTTATACGGCTTCATATTTAATACCTTACAGGAGATCCCCACCTCTTTCAGGATCGGGATCGCCCGCAGGGCCGCTTTTACACCAGCCCCATCACTGTCGTAGGTCAGGATCACCTGATCTGTATACCGCTTGATCAGCATAGCATGCTGACTGGTAAATGCCGTTCCCAGGGACGCCACCGCATTCGTAAAGCCAGCCTGGTGCATGGCGATCACATCCATATAGCCCTCGCAGATCAACATATATTTCTTTCTGGAAGATCTGGCATAATTGAGACCATACAGGTTCCGGCTCTTGTCAAATAATCTCGTCTCCGGTGAGTTTAAGTATTTCGGTGTTCCATCACCCATAACACGGCCGCCAAAGCCGATCACCCGGTTATTCACATCCATGATCGGGAACATGACACGGTTCCAGAACTTATCATGGGTGCCCCGCTCCTCAATGGATACCAGCCCGGTCTCTTTTAATATCTCATCCTTATAGCCCTTGGATTTTAAATACCGGTATAGATCATCACTGGTCTTATTGGCAAAGCCCAGTCCAAAATGCAGGATCGTGGCATCGCTTAGCTTACGTCCGGTCAGATAATCGTAGCCCAATTTCCCCTGAGGCTGTTTTAGCTGATAATAAAAATAGTTAGCTGCCAGTTTATTGATCTCCAGCAGTGTTGCCCGCAGATCTGCCTGGGCTCTGGCCTCCTTCGTCATCTCTTCTTTCGGAAGCTCTACACCCGCCCGGTCTGCCAGCACCTGAAGCGCCTCCGGAAATGAATAATTCTCATACTCCATCAGAAATGTGATGGCATTTCCTCCTGCGCCACATCCAAAACAGTAATACATCTGTTTCGATGGAGACACAGAAAAGGACGGAGATTTTTCATTATGAAATGGGCACAGACCAAAATAGTTGCTTCCCTTTTTCTGCAATTTCACATATCCGGAAACAATATCCACGATGTCATTTTTCGTTCGTACTTCTTCCACGATGTCTTCTGGATAAAACATGAAATCCTCCCTTTAATGTGCCTTCCATGCCTTCGGCACAAATAATTCTTCAAAACGGTCGATGGCGTAACCATCGCTCATCCCCGCTATGTAGTCGCATACCACACGGCCCTTCTTCTCTTTTCCCGACTCAAACATCCGCCGGTACTCCACTGGCATCTGGTCCGTATGATCCATATAATATTCATAAAGCGCCTGGATCAGCTGCTGGGCTTTTCCCTCTTCCGCCTTCGCCAGACCTCCTGTATACACATTGTCAAACATCCAGCCTCGTAAGCCCTGCATGGCCTTTTCCATGTCCGGTGACATGATGATCCGGGGCTTGTCCAGGCTGTTGCCGATGATATCCCGGATCATGTTATTGAGCCGATCCCGGACTGATCTGCCTAAAACATCTGTATATTCTCTCGGGAGATCCTCTTCCACAAATAATTTTGCCCGGATGGCATCATCAATATCGTGATTGATATAAGCGATCTTATCTGACAACCGGACGATACAGCCCTCCAGAGTCGATGGATGTCCCGCTGTCCGGTGGTTTAAGATGCCATCCCTTACTTCCTTTGTCAGGTTCAGTCCCCGTCCATTCTTCTCCAGAACCTCCACCACACGGATGCTCTGCTCATAATGGGTAAAACCACCCTCATAGATCCGGTTCAGCACAGCCTCTCCCGAATGTCCAAAGGGCGTATGCCCAAGGTCATGCCCCAAAGCAATGGCCTCTGCCAGACTTTCATTTAACCTCAAAGACTTGGCAATGGTTCTGGCAATCTGGGAAACCTCCAGCGTATGCGTCAGCCGCGTCCGGTAATGATCTCCCTCTGGCGCCAGAAACACCTGGGTCTTATGCTTCAGCCTGCGGAAGGACTTACAGTGCAGGATCCGGTCCCGGTCTCGCTGATATTCCGGCCGGATATCGCACAAAGGTTCCGGCCTGTCCCGCCCCTGGGTCCTGCTGCTCAAAGACGCATAGGGACTTAAATACTGTTCTTCCAAACGTTCCAATGATTCTCTGACTGTCAATCCATTCCCTCCTTCTGTAAGCGCCTCTTACTATGTATATCAGTTTTTATACAAAATATAACCGAAAATAGCTTTATGGTATAAAAACCCACTATGAAAATAGTATACCACAATTTGTGTAAATCTGTCATATTTTCTGTGAAATTGTGGTAAATTTTCTTGGTTGTCGGGGATACGTGTGCATCTCTTCCACGAAAAATGCTGCTGAAAAATCCTATAGCATCCTCCAGGAACTTTCCTATAAAGTTAAAAAGGCACTCGCATTATCTGCAAGTGCCCATAATTATTTATCATATTAAAATGCCCTTATTTTGAATTTCTTTTAATATGCAATTCTAAAATAATCCAAATATACCTTATACTTATCCTGTGCGGTCAGACAGGTATCTGTCAGATAGCCTTTTTCATTGTTCCATTCTTTCAATCCACGATAATAGAACATCTTCTGATTATCCTCGATGATACACGGAACGATATTATATTTCAGACATTCCTTGAACATAATTAATCTGCCCACACGACCGTTGCCATCCTGGAACGGGTGGATTCGCTCAAACTTCACATGGAAATCCAGCATATCTTCAAAAGTCTTTTCTTCTTTTCCGTTGTACTCTGTCAGCAGAGCTTTCATTTTATCGGCAACTTCTTCCGGAAGTACGGTTTCCATGCCGCCAACTTCATTCGGCGTTTTTTTATAATCGCCTACAGCAAAACAGTCTTTTCTGGAATCACTGGTGCCGCTCTTCAGAATCAGATGAAGTTCTTTGATAAATTTCTCTGTCAAAGCCGCCTTGGCATTGTCAATAATCATATCAATACAGCAAAAGTGATTTGCTGTTTCAATCACATCGTCCACATTCAGCACTTCTTTTTCTCCACCGATGGTATTGGTTTCAAAAATATATCGGGTCTGATCGTGGGTCAGACGGCTGCCTTCGATATGATTGGAGCTGTACGTTAAATCAATCTGTGTCTTATGGTAAATGCCTCCAGAATACTTACTTGCTTTCTGCTCCTGCAGAATATCCAATAAGGTAATCGGCTGCTCTTTCTTTTTATTGGAACGCTCCGGCTTCTCTGCATTTTCGGGAATATTCCAGGTCTTTCCGGTAAGAAACGCACCATCTACTCGTCCCTGAGCGCAGTAATTTCGAACGCTTCGTTCCGACACATTCCATTTTTTCGCTATTTCATTAACTGAACGATACTGCATCCATATTCCTCCACTTTTCTAACGCTAAATCAAGTCAATCCTTTATGTCCGTCAAATTTTCCATCTTAAACACATAATAACCTTCATAGTAATAACTATGATCGATACCCTTCATATAAATTTCTCGATCATTTACATTATCCGTAAGTGCATTTTTCAGAAGAAACTTTATTTCGATATCTTTGATAGGACTTCGCTCCATGGCAAGCAGATAATCTTCTTTATCCACCTTGCTCCAGTCAACCACATAGCCGATTTCTTTTTTCAACATCAAGTCAAGCCATATTCTTGTACTTCTCCCATTTCCCTCTCGGAACGGATGAGCCACGTTCATTTCAACATATTTTTCGACAATTTCATCAA
>ERZ837487.1422-NODE-1422-length-28782-cov-15.849932_pt1 | contig 28782 bp, 22 predicted proteins | sample MGYA00519911_ERZ837487 | MGnify/ENA primary metagenome ERZ837487 (study PRJEB31850, sample SAMEA3708818) | human gut metagenome | biome: human gut; feature: human-associated habitat; material: faeces | place: China | collected 2014 ... | reverse complement strand
ACGTTCAGCTCCACATGCTGGCCCAGGTCCTCTTTGTTGGCGTCCAGCACGGGCTGGATGACATCGCGCAGGAACTCGGTGACCTGCTCGGCGCTGCGGCCCGTAAAGGCTTCGGGGGAGAGCTCGGCCTCGATTTCTTCACGGGTCAGGCCGAACGCAGGGTCAGCCTCAACGCGAGCAATCATGTCGTTGGGCTTGCCCTCCTGCTTGACAACGGCAGCGGCGGCCACGGCGTGCTCACGCAGACGCTCGTGCAGCTCCTGACGGTCACCGCCCTTCTTGACGGCCTTCATCATGATGTTCTCGCTTGCCATGAACGGCAGCTCGGCCATGACGCGGGCACGGACGACCTTCGGGTAGACGACCAGCCCGTCGGAGACGTTCAGCAGGATGTTCAGGATGGCGTCAGCAGCCAGAAAGCCCTCGGCCATCGCAATGCGCTTGTTGGCGGAGTCGTCCAGCGTGCGCTCAAACCACTGGGTACCGGAAGTGATGGCGGGGTTCAGCACGTCCACCATCAGGTAGCGGCTCAGCGCACAGATGCGCTCGCAGCGCATGGGGTTGCGCTTGTAGGGCATAGCGGAGGAACCGATCTGGTTCTTCTCAAACGGCTCCTCCATCTCCTTGAAGTTCGCCAGCAGGCGGATGTCCGTCGCCATCTTCATGGCGGACTGGCCGATGCCTGCCACGGCGGACAGCACATTGTAGTCCACCTTGCGGCTGTAGGTCTGGCCGCAGACCGGCACGACCTTGGTAAAGCCCATCTGGGCGCAGACGTCGGCCTCGACGGCCTTGATCTTGGCGGAGTCGCCGTTGAACAGCTCCACAAAGCTGGCCTGGGTGCCGGTGGTGCCCTTAACGCCGCGCAGCGCCAGCTGGGAGATCTGGTGGTCAAGCTCCTCCAGATCCATGTACAGCTCGTTCATCCAGAGCGTGGCGCGCTTGCCGACGGTGGTCAGCTGCGCGGGCTGGCAGTGGGTGTAGGCCAGGCAGGGCATATCCTTGTACTCGTCGGCGAACTTGGCCAGATTTGCCAGCACGCCGATGACCTTCTTGCGCACGAGCTGCAGGCCCTCGCGCATGATGATGACGTCGGTGTTGTCACCGACATAGCAACTGGTCGCGCCCAGATGGATGATTCCCTTTGCCTTGGGGCACTGCAGGCCGTAGGCGTAGACGTGGCTCATCACGTCATGGCGGACGAGCTTCTCGCGCGCAATGGCGTCCTCATAGTTGATGTCGTCCTTGTGCGCCTCCAACTCGGCAATCTGCTCATCGGTGATGGCCAGGCCCTGCTTCTGCTCAGCCTTAGCCAGCGCGATCCACAACCGGCGCCAGGTGCGGAACTTGTTGTCGTCAGAGAAGATGTACTGCATCTCATCCGACGCATAGCGGGTAGAGAACGGCGAAATATATTTGTCGTGTTGTGCCATTGGGTCAAATCCTCACAATCTTTTAAGCTGATAGTTCCAGTATAGCAGAAACTTCCCGAAATATCAAAGCTTGAAATAATTCACGCCGCCCTCAAAGATCGGCTGATATTTGTCACCGGTGACGTTCTTATAGAGCTGCTCGCCGCTGCGCTCGCTGTGGCCCATCTTGCCAAAGACACGGCCATCCGGGCTCGTGATGCCCTCGATTGCCAGCACGGAGCCGTTCGGATTGTAGCGCATGTCCATCGTCGGGCGGCAAAGCAGGTCAACGTACTGGGTCGCAATCTGGCCGTTGTCGATGAGCTGGTTCAGCAGCTGCTCGTTGCAGACAAAGCGGCCCTCGCCGTGGCTGATGGCGATCAGGTGCTCGTCGTTGATGTCGCATTTGCTCAGCCAGGGGCTCTTGTTGCTGGCCACGCGGGTACGCACCAGCATGGACTGGTGGCGGTGGATCGTATTAAACGTCAGCGTCGGGTCGCTTTCGGTGATGGGACGGATCTCGCCGTAGGGGACCAGGCCCAGCTTGATGAGTGCCTGGAAGCCGTTGCAGATGCCCAAAGCCAGACCGTCGCGCTGGTTCAGCAGACGGTTGACTGCGTCGGCCACCGACGGATTGCGGAAGAACGCCGCAATGAACTTGGCGCTGCCGTCCGGCTCGTCGCCGCCGGAGAAGCCGCCCGGCAGCATCAGGATCTGCGCCTCGTCCAGCTCCTTCACCAGCGCCTCGCAGCTCTCGGCCACGTTGGCGGGGGTCAGGTTTTTCAGCACCAGAACATGCGGGTCGCCGCCTGCGCGGCGGAACGCGCGGGCCGTGTCGTACTCGCAGTTCGTGCCGGGGAATACGGGGATGACGACCCGCGGCGTCGCCAGGCGCACAGCGGGAGCCACGCGCTTGTTGGCGGGGCAGTCATGCTCCAGCGCGGGAACGAACTCACCGGCCTTGCGGTAGGGGAATACCGGCTCGAGCTTTTGCTCCCACAGCTCCTGCAGACGGGCCAGGTCAATGGCCTTGCCCTCGGCCTCCAGCGTGTAGTCCACGGTGGTGAAGCCGAGGAACTCACCGGCGGAGGCATCAAGCAGCTCCAGAATGACCGCGCCGTAGGCGGGCTTGAACAGATCGTTCAGGTCGATGTCATTGGACAGCTGCAGACCCACATGGTTGCCGACGCACATCTTGAACAGTGCCTCGGCCACACCGCCGTAGCCCGGCGTGGCGGCAGCCAGCACCTTGCCCTCGTCGATCATCTGTTCGACGGTCTTGTAAATGGAAATCAGGCTGCCGATCTCGGGCAGACCGTTCTTGTAGTTGGGGCGCAGGATGACAACGGAGCTGTTGGCCTTCTTGAACTCGGGGCTCTGCACGTCGTGGGTGTTGCCGATGGCCGTCGCAAAGCTGACGAGCGTCGGGGGCACGTCCAGGCCCTCAAAGCTGCCGGACATCGAGTCCTTGCCGCCGATGGACGCAATGCCCAGACCCATCTGGGCATCCAGCGCACCGAGCAGGGCGGCCAGCGGCTTGCCCCAGCGCTCGGGCTTATCGTTCAAATGCTCAAAATATTCCTGGAACGTCAGGTACATGCCCTCGTGGTGGAAGCCCGCGCAGACCAGCTTGGTCACGCTCTCGACCACGGCCATATACGCGCCGCGGTAGGGGTCAGCCTCGGTCAGGTAGGGGTTGAAGCCCCACGCCATGCCGGAGCAGGTCGTCGTCTCACCGTCTACTGGCAGCTTGGCGGCCATGGCCATCGTCGGGGTCAGCTGGTACTTGCCGCCGTAGGGCATCAGCACGGTGGCTGCGCCGATGGTGGAGTCGAACCGCTCGCCTAGGCCCTTTTGGCTGCAGACGTTCAGGTCGCTGACCATGGATTCCAGCTTCTGCTCAAACGTTGCACCGGCAAACTGGGGCTGCCAGACATGGCCCGGCAGGATGTGCGCATCAGCGTGGCGCTCGGCACCGTTGGAGTTCAGGAACTCGCGGGAGAGGTCAACGATGGTCTTGCCGTTCCAGACCTCGCGCATCCGCTTTTCCTCGGTGACGGTGGCAACGATAGTCGCCTCGAGGTTTTCCTCGGCGGCGTACTTCATAAAGGTCTCGGCGTCCTCGGCGGCGACGGCCACGGCCATGCGCTCCTGGCTCTCCGAAATGGCCAGCTCGGTGCCGTCCAGACCCTCGTACTTGCGGGTGACCTTGTTCAGGTCGATGTGCAGGCCGTCGGCCAGCTCACCGATGGCAACGGACACACCGCCTGCGCCGAAGTCGTTGCAGCGCTTGATAAGGCGGCAGGCGTCCTCGCGGCGGAACAGGCGCTGCAGCTTGCGCTCGATGGGCGCGTTGCCCTTCTGCACCTCGGCACCGCATGTCTCAAGGCTCGTCAGCTTATGCGCCTTGGAGGAACCGGTGGCACCGCCGACACCGTCGCGGCCCGTGCGTCCGCCCAGCAGGATGACGACATCACCCGGGGCGGGCTCCTCGCGGCGGACATGGCTGGCAGGCGTCGCGCCGACAACTGCGCCGATCTCCATGCGCTTGGCGGCGTAGCCGGGGTGGTACAGCTCTGCGACCTGACCGGTGGCAAGGCCGATCTGGTTGCCGTAGCTGGAATAGCCCGCGGCAGCCGTCGTGACCAGCTTGCGCTGGGGCAGCTTGCCGGGCATTGTCTCGGAAACAGGCTTCAGCGGGTCAGCCGCACCGGTCACGCGCATGGCCTGATAGACATAGCTGCGTCCGGACAGCGGGTCACGGATGGCACCGCCAATGCAGGTCGCCGCGCCGCCGAAGGGCTCGATCTCGGTGGGGTGGTTGTGGGTCTCGTTCTTGAACAGGAACAGCCAGTCCTGCTGCTCACCGTCCACGTCACACTTGATCTTGACGGTGCAGGCGTTGATCTCCTCGCTCTCGTCAAGGTTCTTCAGAATGCCGCGCTGCTTCAGCGCCTTGGCACCGATGGTCGCGCAGTCCATCAGGGTGCGGTTTTTCCTGTCACGGCCCGTCTCGGCGCGCAGTGCCATGTAGCGGTCAAATGCGGCCTGCACCAGCTCGTCGTCGATCTTCACGTCGTCCAGGATCGTGCCGAACGTCGTGTGGCGGCAGTGGTCGGACCAGTAGGTGTCGATCAGACGGATCTCGGTGATGGTCGGGTCGCGGTGCTCGGATTTGAAGTAGTTCTGGCAGAACACGATGTCCGCATGGTCCATCGCCAGGCCCTTCTCATTGCGGAACGCTTCCAGCGCGTCGTCGTCCAGCGCGGTGAAGCCGGTCAGTGTCTCGACCTCCGTCGGGATGGCAAACTCCATTTTCAGGGTGCTGCGCTCGTCAAGGCTTGCCTCGCGGGCCTCGACGGGGTTGATGACGTACTTCTTGATGGCGGCCAGGTCAGCGTCGGTCAGGTCGCCGTCCAGCAGATAGACGCGGGCGGAGCGCACCGCGGGGCGCTCGCCCTGGCTCAGCAGCTGGATGCACTCGCTGGCAGAGTCGGCGCGCTGGTCAAACTGGCCGGGCAGGTACTCGACGGCAAAAACGGTCTTGGCGTCGGGCAGTTTGTCGTAGGTCACGTCAACAGGCGGCTCACTGAACACGGTGGGCACAGCCTGCTGGAACAGCACTGCGTCGATGCCCTCGACGTCATAGCGGTTCAAAAGGCGCAGACCGGTCAGATTCTGGATGCCGACCAGATCGACCAGCTCATGCAGAAGCCCCTGTGCCTCGCCGTCAAAGCCGGGCTTTTTCTCAACATAAATGCGATATACCATTGTATTTCCTCCTGAGAGTTAAATTTGCAGGAAGTGACGGACGGAAAGCCTTCCCCTTGGGGGAAAAAGGTGGCCGAGGCCCCGTCCGAGGGCGGATGAGGGGAAAGTGTACCGCTGTATCCCGTTGACGGAAAGCTGCGGGAAGTTTGCCCTCATCAGTCACCTTCGGTGACAGCTTCCCCCGATGGGAAAGCCTTTTTACTGCATTGCTGCCAGCGCTCTTGCCCCAATGTCACTGCGCTTGTGCAGCTTGTCAAAATGGATGCTCTCCGTGGCAGCATACGCCTTTTTCAGCGCCTCGGGCAGGGTGTTGGCCGTGGCGGTCACGCCCAGCACGCGCCCGCCGTTCGTGACGAGCCTGCCGTCCTTGATGGCCGTGCCGGCGTGGTAGACCGTCACATCGGCGGCGTTCAGCTGGCCCGCGGTCAGGCCGGTGATCTCCTTGCCCTTCTCGTAGGCGAGGGGATAGCCGCCGCTGGCTAAGATGACACAAGCCGCCGCGCCGTCGCTGAATTTGACATCGGTCTTGTCCAGCGTGCCGTTCGTTGTGGCCTCCATCACGGTCAGCAGATCGCTTTCCAGCAGGGGCAGCACGACCTGCGTCTCGGGGTCGCCGAAGCGGCAGTTGTACTCGATGACCTTCGGGCCGTCGGGGGTCAGCATCAGGCCGAAATACAGGCAGCCCTTGAAGGGGCAGCCCTCGGCCTGCATGGCCGCAACCGTGGGCAGGAAAATCTCCTGCATGCAGCGCTCGGCGACTGCGGGCGTGTAGTAGGGGTTCGGGGCCACGGTGCCCATGCCGCCGGTGTTCAGGCCCTCGTCGTGGTCGAGAGCACGCTTGTGGTCCATGCTCGAGACCATCGGCTTGACGGTCTTGCCGTCGCAGAAGGACAGCACGCTGACCTCGGGGCCGGTCAGGAACTCCTCGACGACCACATGGTTGCCGGACGCGCCGAACTTTTTGTCCAGCATGATCTCCTTGACGCCGTCGGCAGCCTCCTGCTCATTCTGGCAGATCAGCACGCCTTTGCCCAGCGCCAGACCGTCCGCCTTGATGACGACGGGGTATTTGCCCGCGGCTTTGATGTAGTCCATGACCTTCTCGGGGTCGTCGAACGTTTCATATTTGGCCGTAGGGATGCCGTATTTCTTCATCAGGTCCTTGCTGAACACCTTGCTGGCCTCAATGCGGGCCGCGGCCTTGTCGGGACCGAATGCCGGGATGCCCACAGCGGCCAGCGCATCGACCATGCCCAGCGCCAGCGGGTCGTCCTGGGCGACGACGACATAGTCAAAGGCTTCTTCCTTGGCAAATTTGACCATGGCGTCCACGTCGGTGGCCGGGATGGCCTTGCAGTGAGCGTCATAGCTGATGCCGCCGTTGCCGGGCGCACACCAGATCTCGGAGCAGCGGGGGCTTTTTTTCAGCGCGCGGATGATGGCGTGCTCACGCCCGCCGCCGCCTACAACCAGAATTTTCATAAGCGTCCTCCTTGACAGCACAACAGCCCGCGACGAAAAATCGCCGCAGGCGAGTTGTTTTTTGCGTTTAATGATGGAACAGCCGGATGCCGCAGAACGCCATCGCAATGCCGTACTTGTTGCAGGTGTCGATCACCTGTGCGTCGCGGATGGAGCCGCCCGGCTGTACAATGGCGGTCACGCCGCTGCGGCGCGCGCGCTCGATGTTATCGCCGAACGGGAAGAAGGCATCACTGCCCAGGCTCACACCGGTCACGGCATCCAGCCAGGCGCGCTTTTCCTCGGCGGTCAGCGGGGCCGGCTGCTCGGTGAAGGTCTCGGCCCAGACATCGTCGCCGATGACATCCTCCGGCGTGTCGCCGATGTAAACATCGATCGCGTTGTCGCGGTTCGGCTTGGCAATGTCAGCGCGGAACGGCAGGTCCAGCACCTTCGGCATGTGGCGCAGCTGCCAGTTGTCGGCCTTCTGGCCCGCCAGGCGGGTGCAGTGCACGCGGCTCTGCTGGCCCGCACCGACGCCGATGGTCTGGCCGTCCTGCACGTAGCAGACGCTGTTGGACTGGGTGTATTTCAGCACGATCAGGCTGATGATGAGGTCGCGGCGCTGCTCGTCGCTGATGACCTTGTTCTCGGTCACAACATTCTGCAGCATCGTCTCATTGGAAATGTCCAGGTCCTGACGGCCCTGCTCGAAGGTCACGCCAAAGACCGTGCGGGTCTCCAGCGGCTTCGGCTCGTAGTCAGCGTCGATCTGGACGATGGCGTAGCCGCCCTTCTTCTTGGATTTCAGCACCTCCAGCGCGTCGGCGTCGTAGCCGGGCGCAATGATGCCGTCAGAGACCTCGTGCTGAATCAGCTTCGCGGTGCTCAGGTCGCAGACATCGGACAGCGCGATCCAGTCGCCGAAGCTGGACATACGGTCCGCACCGCGGGCACGGGCGTAGGCGCAGGCCAGCGGGGAAAGCTCGGTCTCCGGCGCAATGTGGTACATGGCGCGCAGGGTCTCATCCAGCGGCAGACCGATGGCCGCACCGGCGGGGGAGACGTGCTTGAAGCTGGCGGCAGCGGGCTGGCCGAGTGCCTTCTTCAAATCGCGCACGAGCTGCCAGGAGTTGAACGCATCCAGAAAGTTGATGTAGCCAGGGCGTCCGTTCAAAATCTGCACAGGCAGGTCACTGCCGTCCGCCATGTAGATGCGGGCGGGCTTCTGGTTGGGGTTCGTGCCGTATTTCAGCTGAAATTCGTTCATATTAACCCTCCACAGCGGTGTATTTATTCAGGATAATGTCCTCGTACTCGCCGGTTTCCAGCTCGATGCTGCGGACAAACAGGCTGACCTTGTTGTCCTCGTTCAGGCTCGCCCACAGCTTGTCGGCAAACTTGTCCGCGTCGTTCGTGTCGATGGCGACGCGCAGCGGCTCACCCGCAAAGCTGGGGATCGGCGCACCATTCTTGACGTAAGTGCTGATGAAGTGTCCCTCGCCGGCCACGGGCTGCGGGTAGTCGAACGTCTGGCGCTGCACGCTCTCGGCGTTGCCCTCGTCGGACTTGACGATGGACAGCTTGTAGCCGCCGCGGCGCATATCGACAACGCCGGAGATGCGCGGGGTAAAGTTCGGCGCGTCGTCCTCATAGGTGCGGGTCGCCAGCGCAGCCTCAAAGCTGTAGCCGGGGAAAAGGTTGCCGTTCATGAACCGGGCAATCGTATCGGTCTGGTCGCCGTTCGTGACCACGGTGGTCTCCCGCAGGGTCAGCACAGCGTTGTAGATGATGAGGTGCGGGTCCTCGAGCTTGGCCGGGTCAGCGGCCACCGTGCGGATGCCGCCGTCGATAGGCTCAAACACACGGTTGCGGCTGTTGGCGCTGCGGCCCATGATCCAGTAGGCGACGAACGCCTTCTGGCCGTCGGGGCTTTTGCCCAGCACAATGCCGCGCCCGGGGTAGTCATTCCCGGCAAGATATTTGTACAGATTCTTTTTCATTGTTAAACCTCGTTTTGCGTAAACAGGAAACGGGATTCCCTGCTGTGCAGTGGTGGAAAACGATTTTACACCTCGTCACTGCACACCATCGCCAATGCCCTGGGCAGCAGCTGCCATTCGGCCTCGACCATGACGCGCTTCTGCAGCGTCTCGGGGGTGTCGCCGGGCTCCACGGCCACGGCCTTCTGCAGCAGAATGGGCCCGCCGTCGCATTCCTCGTTTACAAGGTGGACGGTAGCGCCGGTCAGCTTCACGCCGCGGGCCAGCGCAGCCTCGTGCACGCGCAGTCCGTAGAAGCCGGGGCCGCAGAAACTGGGAATCAGGCTGGGATGAACATTGATGATTTTATTGCGGTAGGCCGCAATGACCTTTTCGCCCAGCACGCTCAAAAAGCCTGCCAGCACGACCACGTCAATACTGTGCTTCTGCAGGGTGTCCAGCAGGGCGGCGTCAAACGCTGCGCTGTCAGCGTAGTCCCTGCGGCTGACAACAGCGGATTCCACACCGAAATTGGCGGCGCGCTCCAGCGCGTAGACGCCGGGCTTGCTGGCAACGACCAGCTCTATTTTGCCGTTCGGGTTCTCGCCGCGGCGCTCGCTTTCCAGCAGGGCCTGTAAATTCGTGCCGCCGCCCGATACCAGTACCGCTACACGCTTCATACCAGCTCGACCCCGTCGCCCTCAACGATGGTGCCCAGACGGTAGGCGTCCTCGCCGTGGGCCTTCAGAATGGCAATGGCCTTGTCCGCGTCCTCGGGCGCGACGGTCAGCACCATGCCGACGCCCATGTTGAAGGTGTTGAACATATCGTGCTCGGAGATGCCGCCCTCGCGCTGCATGACGTCGAACAGGGCAGGGATGCGCACATCGGCCTTGGCGATGCGGGCCGCACAGCCCTTCTTCAGGCTGCGGGGAATGTTCTCATAGAAGCCGCCGCCGGTGATGTGGGACACGCCCTTGACCGTGATCTCGTCCATGACAGCCAGCACGGGCTTGACGTAGATCTTCGTGGGGGCCAGCAGGGCCTCGCCCAGGGGCTTGTCCATGCCGTCGAATGTCTTTTTCAGCACATCGGGGTTGTTGTCAATGTCAAAAATTTTGCGCACCAGCGAGAAACCGTTGGAGTGTACGCCCGTGGAGGGCAGTGCAATGATGACATCGCCCGGCTGCATCGTGGAGTTGTCCAAAATCTTTGCCTTGTCCACGACGCCGACGGTGAAGCCGGCCAGGTCGTACTCATCCTCGGGCATCATGCCGGGGTGCTCGGCGGTCTCGCCGCCCACGAGGGAGCAACCCGCCTGAACGCAGCCCTCGGCCACGCCCTTGACGATCTCGGCGATCTTCTCCGGGATGTTCTTGCCGCAGGCGATGTAGTCGAGGAAAACCAGCGGCTTGGCACCCGCACAGATGACGTCGTTGACGCACATGGCCACGCAGTCGATGCCGATGGTGTCATGCTTGTCCAGCAGCATGGCGATGCGCAGCTTGGTGCCGACGCCGTCAGTGCCGGAAATCAGAACGGGATGCTCCATGCCGGTGCAGTCCAGCTCAAACAGGCCGCCGAAGCCGCCCAGACCGCCGATGCAGTTCTCGGTCATCGTGCGGGCCACATACTGCTTCATCAGCTCAACAGAGCGGTACCCGGCGGTAATATCCACGCCTGCAGCGGCGTAGCTGGCAGAATAGCTTTTTTCCATGTTGAACTCCTAAATGTGTTACATTACTCGGAAAATCGGGTGGCAGCGGCAAGCTCTCTCCCTCCGGCGCTGCGCGCCACCTCCCTCGCAGAGGGAGGCAAGGAGGCTTGGCCCCCTCTGCGAGGGGGCTCCGCCCGCAGGCGGTGGGGGAGAGAAGTTTGCGCTACTGCTGCGCTTCCGTCGTTATGATTACAGCTTCTTATTCGTCTTAGACTGGCTCAGCGGCTTGTCGTAGACAATGTCCATCGTCTCGGTGGGCGGGGCAACGGGGTATTTGCCGGTAAAGCAGCCCGTGCAGAACCCGCACTTGCTGTGGATGGCCAGCTGCTGCACATGCTCAACGCTCAAATAGCCCAGCGTGTCAGACCCGACCAGCTCGTTGATCTCCTCGACGGTGTGGCCGGTGGCAATCAGGTCTTTCTCGTCGGGAATGTCGGTGCCGAAGTAGCACGGGTGGGCGAACGGCGGCGCGCTGATCCGGTAGTGTACCTCGGCGGCGCCGGCCTCGCGCAGCAGGCGGATGGTGCGGGCGCTCGTCGTGCCGCGGACGATGGAGTCATCGACCAGCACAACGCGCTTGCCCTTGACCGTGGACGTGATGGCGTTCAGCTTGATGCGCACGCTGCTCTCGCGCTGGGCCTGGCTGCCCTGAATGAAGGTGCGGCCTACATATTTGTTCTTGATAAAGCCCACGCCGTAGGGGATGCCGCTCTCCTGCGCATAGCCGAGCGCTGCATCCAGACCGGAGTCCGGCGCGCCGATGACGACATCGGCCTCCACGGGATGCTCCTGCGCCAGGAACCGGCCTGCCTGCAGACGGGCCTCATGCACACAGGTGCCCTCGATGACGGAATCCGGGCGGGCAAAGTAGATGTACTCAAAGACGCACATCGTGTGCGGCGCGGCACCGCAGTGATCCTCCATCGTGCGCAGACCGTTGCGGTCGGCAATAACGATCTCGCCGGGGCGCACGTCACGGACGAACTTCGCACCCACGGCGTCCAGCGCACAGCTCTCGCTGGCAAAGGCATAGCCGTTGCCGTCGGGCAGCTCGCCGATGCACAGCGGGCGGAAGCCGTTGGGGTCGCGCGCCGCGATCAGCTTGGTGTGGGTCATAATGACGAGGGAGTATGCGCCCTCGATGTCGTCCATCGTGCGGCTGACGGCCATCTCAATGTTCGGCGTCAGCAGACGGTTCTGGGTCAGCAGATAGGCAATGACCTCGGTGTCCGACGTGCCGTGAAAGATCGAACCGCTCATCTCGAGCTTGCGGCGCAGCTTCGGCGCGTTGACAAGGTTGCCGTTGTGGCAGACCGCCATAGCGCCCTTGCAGTGATGCAGAACCATCGGCTGCGCATTGGAACGGCTGCGCTGGCCCGCCGTGGCATAGCGGACATGGCCGGTAGCCATCTTTGCGCCGCGAGGCAGCTCCTCCAGCACGCGCTTGGTAAAGACCTCGCTGACAAGGCCCAGATCGCGGTAGCCGGACAGCACGCCGTCGACGTTCAGCGCAATGCCGCAGCTCTCCTGGCCGCGGTGCTGCAGGGCGTACAGCGCACTGTAGACGGCGCTGACCATATCGGTCTCGCCGGTCTTGTCATACATACCGAACACGCCGCACTCCTCGTGCAGGGACTCGGTGTATTGGGAAATTTCGCTCATTTATTTGCTCCAATTGTCGGAATGGTAAAGCCGTAGGGGCGGATCCTATATCCGCCCGTGGGTCGGCTGCCTCTTGCGGGCGCATAGGGAATGCGCCCCTACGGGAAAGCGCACGGTAAATTATGCGGGTGCAATCAGCCCAGCAGGCGCTTCATGACTTCCTGGTAAGCGTCGGCTTCGCCGCCCATGTTGCGGCGGAACAGATCCTTGTCCAGATGTGCGCCGGTGGTGGCGTCCCAGAAACGGCAGGTGTCGGGGCTGATCTCGTCGGCCAGGATGATCGTGCCGTCGGACAGGCGGCCAAACTCGAGCTTAAAGTCCACCAGACGGATGTTGGCGTCCAGCATGATCTTCTTCAGCACCTCGTTGACCTTGAAGGCATACTTCGCGATGGTGTCCAGCTCCTCCTGGGTAGCCAGGTCGAGGGCCAGGGCGTAGTAGTGGTTGATGAACGGGTCGTGCAGATCGTCGTTCTTGTAGCTGTACTCGAGGATGGGGGTCTTAAAAACCTTGCCCTCGGGCACGCCCATGCGCAGGCTGAAGTGACCGGCTGCAACGTTGCGGACGATGACCTCCAGAGGCACGATCTCGACCTTCTTCACAAAGGTGTCGCGGTCATTGACCTCCTGCACGTAATGGGTGGGGATGCCCTCCTTCTCGAGCTTCTGCATCAGAGCGTTGGACAGCTTGTTGTTGACAATGCCCTTGTCGCGAATGGTGCCCTTCTTCTCACCGTCACCGGCAGTGGCGTCATCCTTATAGTGGACCATGACGATCTCGGGATCGTTGGTAGCGAAAACCTGCTTGGCCTTGCCTTCGTACAGCTGCTCTTTGACTTCGTAATTCATGAGAAACGCTCCTTTTTATAATATAATATAGTAAAGTGTGTATGTGTACCTGTCTTTGGCTTCCCCCTTGGGGGAAGCTCCCGCCCGCAGGCGGGTGATGAGGGAAAGGCTGCCGGGACAGTCCGTTTACGGGATACAGCGGCAAGGCCGCCCCTCATCCGGCCCTTCGGGCCACCTTCCCCCCTTGGGGGAAGGCTCTTTTACAGTGCTGCGGCTTCGGCGGCAATGGCGGCGTCCTTCTTGGCAATCGCGGCGGCGGTGTCGGCGCGGAAGCTGTCAAGCTTCGCGGCCAGCTCATCGTCGGCCACAGCCAGAATCGCCACAGCCAGATACGCGGCGTTCTTCGCGCCGTTCAGCGCTACGGTAGCCACGGGAAAGCCGCTGGGCATCTGCACAGTGGCCAGCAGGGCGTCCAGACCGTCCATGGCGCCGCCCTTCATCGGGATGCCCACAACGGGCAGGGTGGTGTTGGCGGCAAAGGCACCGGCCAGGTGCGCGGCCATGCCGGCAGCGCAGAGAATGACGCCGTAGCCCTCGGCACGGGCGCTCTTGGCGAACGCGGCGGCGGCCTCCGGTGTGCGGTGGGCCGAAAGAATGTGCGCCTCATACGGCACGCCGAAATCCTTCAGCACCGTGCAGGCACCCTTGACCACCGGCCAGTCACTGTCCGAGCCCATGATGATCGCAACTTTTTTCATACGTTTTGAAACCTCCCTTACAAAGCAAACAGCGCAGTGCTCCGCATCAGGATACACTGCGCTGTGGTGTCGACGTAAAAAGGGTATGATGGTACAGAACACCCGCGAAGAAGCCAATACGCTGCATTGCGTTTGCCACGGAAGATCCCCCTTTAATAAAAGTAAGATGTGCCCTGTAATTGTAGTGTAAACGCTGGGCAAAAAAAATGCAAGCGCCCGGCGGACATTTCAGCCAAAAAACGGTGCAAAAGGGTTTTGACCGTCGCTTTTTGTCGTTTTTGATGGGTCTTGGAGGGCAATTGTCATACTTTAAAACGGCCTGTAAAATTTTGCTGGTACAGGGCACAAAAATATGATAAAATAGAAAAAATACATAAACAAGGAGCTTTGTATGATTGCACCCAAACGACGCCTGACAAATCACGCCCTGCACGGCAGGGAGGAATGGTTCAAGCGCATCTTCCGCGACCAGATCGCCGAGGCTGCGGGCATCCTCGAAGTCGTGCTCTCCGGCATTGTGCTGGCGGCTCTGCTCATGAGCATTGTCCCGCTGGTGGAGCTGATGCCCGGTCTGCTGACCGATGCCGACAGCCTGGAGATCCGCACCTTTCTGGAACGTGCGCTGGACATCGTCATCGGCATCGAGTTTATCAAGATGCTGGCCAAGCACAGCCCCGGCAGCGTGCTGGAGGTGTTGCTCTACGCCATTGCCCGCCACATGATCGTCGGCCATGAGGACGCCGTGCAGAACCTGGTCAGCGTGGTGGCCATCGCACTGATCTTCATCATCCGCAAGTATTTCTTTGTGCCGTCCTTCGGCCACAAGATGCCCGGCGGCAAAATTGCCCCGGACATGGAGCAGAAGGACGCAGAGACCCCGGAAGCAAAAGCGGGAGACATGGCGGAATAACGTCGACTCGCCCCCGGGGACAGCGCCGCATGGTATGCGGGGGCCATTGGCGCGAACGGCGAAAATTTGTAAGCCTGCGTGATAACTATTAATAAAAATCCCCCTTCCGGGAACTCTGTAGGGACGGATGCTCGTCATCGGCCCCTACAGCCTCCCGGAAGGGGGATTCTTTATTTTACGATTTTACCAAAATTTTGCCAATCAGAACAGACCCGTGATCTTCCCATGTACATCCACGTCAATGTCCATGGCGGCGGGGTGCTTGGGCAGGCCGGGCATCGTCATGATGCTGCCGCAGACAACGACCACAAAGCCCGCACCGGCGCTCAAACGCACCTCGCGCACATTCAGCGTGTGACCCTCGGGCGCACCCGTCAGCTTGGCGTTGTCGCTGAAGGAATACTGCGTTTTGGCAATGCAGACCGGCAGCTTGCCATAACCCAGCGCGGTCAGCTCGTCCAGCGTCTTTTTTGCGGCGGCGGTGTAGCTTACGCGGCCCGCGCGGTAGATCTTCGTGGCGACGGCCTCGATCTTATCCGTCAGCGGCGCGTCCAGCTCGTAGGTGTACTGCACCTCGGCGCTGTCGTCCAGGATGGACAGCACGGTCTCGGCCAGCGCCTTGCCGCCCTCGCCGCCCTTGGCAAAGACCTCGCTCAGGGCGCAGGGCACACCGGCCTTGCTGCAAACGTCATAAATAACATCCATCTCCTCCGCAGTGTCGGTGGGGAAGGCGTTGATGGCAACGCAGACCGGCAGACCAAAGCCCTGCAGGTTCTCAATGTGGCGGGTCAAGTTTACGCTGCCCGCACGCACGGCCTCGGCGTTGGGCTTGCCCAGATCGGGCTTGGCCACGCCGCCGTGGGACTTGAGTGCGCGCACCGTGGCCACCAGCACAACGGCGGCGGGGTGCAGCCCGGCATAGCGGCACTTGATGTCAAGGAACTTCTCCGCGCCCAGATCCGCGCCGAAGCCGGCCTCGGTCACAACGTAGTCGGCCAGCTTGAGGCTCAGCCTGGTGGCAATGGCGCTGTTGCAGCCGTGGGCAATGTTGGCGAACGGACCGCCGTGGATGATGGCGGGGTTGTGCTCCAGCGTCTGGACAAGGTTCGGGTCGAGTGCATCCTTCAAAAGTGCGGTCATCGCGCCCGCCGCGCCGATCTGCCCGGCGGTGACGGGCTGGCCGTCGTAAGTGTAGGCGCAGACGATGCGGGACAGGCGGGCCTTTAAGTCCTCCAGATCGGTGGCCAGGCAGAACACCGCCATGACCTCGCTGGCAACGGTGATGTCAAAGCCGTCCTCACGCGGGGTGCCGTTGACCTTGCCGCCGAGGCCGTCCACGATGAACCGCAGCTGGCGGTCATTCATGTCCATGCAGCGCTTCCAGGTGATGCGGCGGGGGTCAATGTTCAGCGGGTTGCCCTGCTGGATCGAGTTGTCGATCATGGCAGCCAGCAGGTTGTTGGCCGCGCCGATGGCGTGGATGTCGCCGGTAAAGTGCAGGTTGATGTCCTCCATCGGCACGACCTGAGCATAGCCGCCGCCGGCAGCGCCGCCCTTGATGCCGAACACGGGGCCAAGCGACGGCTCACGCAGGCAGAGCATCGTCTTTTTGCCCAGCGCGTTCATGGCGTCCGCCAGACCGACGCTCGTCGTGGTCTTGCCTTCGCCCGCGGGCGTGGGGCTGATGGCGGTGACTAAGATCAGCTTGCCCTCGGGCTTGTCAGCCTTGGCCAGCTTGTGGTTCAGCTTGGCCTTGTAGTGGCCGTAGGGGATGACGTCCTCGCCCTGCAGGCCCAGATTGGCGGCGATTTCGGTGATGGGCTGCATTTTGGCGGCCTGGGCAATTTCGATGTCGCTCAACATTGTACGATTCCTCCGTTTTTGTAAAAACAATAAAGGGCTGCACACACCATACACCAGTGTATGCAGCCCAGACGGTCGGCTTAAAAAGCAAGCTGTTATGCCGCGTCCCCCGTGGTAAACCCCACACTATTCCGTCGGTCGGCGGCCTTGCTATAGATAAAATGTACCACAGATAAAAACAGTTGTCAAGAGGTTTGCTATGTCAAACCGTCCCTTTCCCACAGCCCCACTTTTTGAAATACCGTCCCATGCTGACAAGCTGCATCTTGAACTTGCCTGCGTCGCGCATCGGGGCGCGGTGCCATGCGTGGATGGCGGAAAACTGCGGGGCCAGCCAGACGGTGCCCTTCTGCAGCACCTTCTGGGTCAGGTCGGCGTCCTCCACATACATGAAATACCCGGGGTCAAACCCGCCGATTTCCTTGAACACATCGGTGCGCACGGCCATAAAGCTGCCGGTGCAGAACTCGATGCGGCGGGGCACGGTCAGATCCTCATCCTGCATCGTGTAGTGGTCGTCGGCCTTCTTAAAGCAGCCGCCGAGCTTCGGGGCCAGCTGCCGCGCCAGCAGCAGCCAGGGCGTCGGCTTGCGGCGCGGCAGGTGCTGCAGCTTGCCGTCCGGGTAGCGCAGCTGGGGCGTTGCCATGGCGGCCCCGGGCCGGGCCAGCAGCCACGCGGCCATGTCCTCCAGCACGTCGCCGGTCAGCAGGATGTCCGGGTTCAGAATAAAGTGTACGTCGCTGGTCAGACGATCCAGCACATAGTTGTGGCCCTTGCCGAAGCCGATATTTTTTTCCAGCGGCAGCACAGTCACGCGGCTGTCGCCGAAATCCGTCTCTGCCAGCTGCCTGCCGCAGCCGTCGGGACTGCCGTTGTCCACGACATACAGGGCAAGATCCGGGGCAGGGGTATAGTGCAGGATGCTGCGCACCGCGGCGCAGACCTCGTCATAATCACAGTACGCCACAATGCAGGCACTGATTTTGGGCATAGTAAGCTCCTTGAGACAAAATTCTACTATCGGGGAACCTGTAGGGGTCGATGCTTGCATCGACCCGCGGGCAGATGCAGGCATCCGCCCCTACAAATGGGCTGTTACTTCTCCAACGCTTCCAGACGGCTCAGATCATACGGCGTGTCCTGATACACATAGTAGTTCAGCCAGTTCGTGTACAGCAGATACCCGTGGGCGCGCCAGCGGAACAGCGGGTCGCGGCTCGGATCGTCGCCGGGGTAGTAGTTGCACGGGATGTTGATGGGCTTGCCGGCCTTCACATCGCGCTTATACTCCCTGTCCAGCGTATATTTGTCGTACTCGGGGTGGCCGATGACAAAGATCTGCCGCCCGGACTCGGTGGAAAGCAGCATCGGCCCGGCAATGTCGCTCTCGGCCAGAATGCGCAGGTCGCCGCAGGCGTCGATGGCGGCGCGGTCCAGCCCGGCCCAGCGGCTGTGCGGGGCGTAGAATACCTCGTCGAAGCCGCGCACCAGCGGGTTGGAGGGGCGTGTCACACGATGCTCAAACACGCCGAACATCTTCTTGTCCAGATGCACCTTGGGGATGCCGAAGTGGTAGTACAGCCCCGCCAGCGCACCCCAGCACAGGTGGATGGTGGAGTAGACGTTCTCCTTGGTGTAGTCCATGATGCGGCAGAGCTCGTCCCAGTAGTCAACGTCCTCGTAGTCCAGGTCCTCAATCGGCGCGCCGGTGATGATCATGCCGTCAAAGCGCTCGTTTTTGATCTCGTCAAACGTCTTGTAGAACGCCTTCATGTGCTCGGGCGCGGTGTGGGTCGTGCTGTGGGTCGCCGTCTGCAAAAAGGTGACCTGCACCTGCAAAGGGCTGTTTGCCAGCAGGCGGGCCAGCTGGGTCTCGGTCACGATCTTGGTCGGCATCAGGTTTAAAATCAGGATGCGCAGCGGGCGGATATGCTGGCTCATCGCGCGCTCCTGGTGCATGACAAATACATTTTCCTGCTGCAATTCCTCGTAAGCAGGCAGGTCTTTCGGGATGATAAGAGGCATAGGGAAGGACTCCTTGTTCAGAATACCTTTATTATAAAGGTTTCCCCCGCAAAAAGCAACAAAAAAGCACTCCCGGTGCAAAACCGGGAGTGCGGCGGCGCTTACCGCTTATTCGTACTTGACGTTGTCGATCAGGTTCTGCATGACGTCGCTCTGCAGAACGTTCATCTTGATGTAGTTCTCACCATAGGCGGAGACATACTGGCTCGGGTCGGTGGTGCCGTAGTAGCGGCCAAAGTCAGCGTTCATGGTGGCGGTGTCGCACTTGAAGCCCGTTTTCTCGGCCACGGCCTGCATCAGCAGGGCCTGCTGGGTGATGGACTTGATGCTGTCGTTGGCATCTGCCAGATAGGCATCCACGCTGTCATAGCTGCTGCCCATCATGCCGGAGGAAAGCAGGGTGTTCATGTCGGTGCCGTATTTCTGGGCGTTGGTGTAAATGCGGTACAGCAGCACATCGCGGTAGTAGTCCAGCGCAGTCTGCGGCAGCTCGTCCGCGTAGCTGGCCTTGTCATGCAGGTCGGTGTAAACGTCACTGGCCTGGTTGTCATAGAGCATCGTGGACTTGACGAAGGCTTTCAGCTCATCGACGCTGTTCAGGCTCATGCTCTCGCCGAGATTTTCCTTGACCCAGTCGTCGGTCAGCTCGGGGGTGACGGACTCCTTGATGTAGTTCAGGGTCGTCTCAAAGACGGCTTCCTTGCCGTTCAGGTCCTCATTGCCGTAATCCTCGGGGAAGGTGACTGTGACGTCAAAAGTCTCGCCGGGGGTATGGCCGACGATCTGATCTTCAAAGTTGTCAATGTAGGTGCCGCTGCCCAAAGTCAGGTCAGCGCCGCTGCCCTTGGTGTCACCGCCGTCGAAAGCAACGCCGTCGATGCGGCCTACATAGTCAATGTTGACCGTATCGCCGTCCGCGGCTGCGCGGTCCTTGACCTCATTCGTGGTCGCAAAGTTGGACAGCACGTTGGAATCAATGTAATCATTGATGTCGTCGTCGCTGACCTGGCCCAGGTCGGCGCTGATCGTGATGTCCGCGTAGTCGTCGGGCAGGGTGACATAATCGGTGGCGGTCACGCCCTTGAGATAACCGTTCTCGTCAAACGCATCGGAAAAGCTGAAATCAGCCAGATAGGCGTACTCGGCGTCCGCGGTCTCAGCGCTGGCCTCCTCGGCGGTGTCAGCCGTCTCGGCGGTAGATTCAGCGGCCTCGGAGGAAGCGGTGTCAGCGGTATTGCCGCAGGCCGCAAGCACAGCAGTCATGCCGACAGCCATGCCAAGGGCTGCCACACGGCGGAAATTCTTCAGTTTCATGGAATTCTCCTGTCTTTTTCAAAATTGCATACTTTCTTATTATACACGCTTTTTCGGAAAAGTAAAATGAAATTGCTGTGAAAATGTGGTATAATGGTAAAAAACAAACAACAAGGAGACATACACCATGGAAAAATCCAAAATTGACCGCATCAACGCGCTGGCAAAAAAGGCCAAGGCCATTGGTCTGACCGAGCGTGAGACCGCCGAGCGCGACGCTTTGCGCAAGGAGTATCTGGCCGATATGCGCGCGGCCTTCAAACAGCAGCTTGACAGCACCTATGTCCAGACTGCGGACGGCGCAAAGATCCCCTATGCCGAGTATGCGAAGCTCTCTAAGCATTGATCTGCCCCTGCAACTGCGCCAACGAAAACATTTGAATCTTGTACAAAACAGCTATAGTATTCTCTTGACAAATATGGTATAATACAGGACGGCAGCGGATCCCGGAGATTCCGGAAAAGGCTGAAATGCCTATTTACTTACAAAAGAGGTAGAAACGTATGCTTACTTCCATTACCGGCATCAACTGGGGCGACGAGGGCAAGGGCCGCATGGTCGACCTGCTCAGCCAGGACTATGACATTGTTGCGCGCTATCAGGGCGGCGACAATGCAGGCCACACCGTCAAGAACGAGCGCGGCAAATTCGTCCTGAACCTGATTCCCTCCGGCATTCTGCGCCCCGATGTTGTCTGCGTTATGGGCGGCGGCATGGTCATCGACCCCGAGCACCTCGAGAAGGAAATCACCTCCCTGACCGAGAAGGGTGTTGAGATCAGCCCCAAAAACCTGAAAATCTCTGACCGTGCGACCATCACCATGCCGTTCCATGTCGCACAGGACGGCCTTGAGGAGGAGCGCCTGTCCAAGACCGGCGCTCAGTTCGGCTCCACCAAGCGCGGCATCGCCTACAGCTACGGCGACAAGTACATGAAAAAGACCCTGCGCATGGGCGACCTCGTCCACATGGACGCCGGTGTCAGGAAACGCCTGGAGACCATCGTCGAGTCCAAGAACCTGACCATGGAGAAGATCTACGGCCAGAAGCCTGTCAGCGTTGACGAGATGTGGGCCTGGTGCGAGAAATATTCCAAGTTGTTTGCCCCCTACATCTGCGATGTGGGCGACTATCTGGACAAGGCTGACCGCGAGGGCAAGAAGATCATGTTCGAGGCCCAGCTGGGCGCTCTGCGTGACATCGACTTCGGCATCTATCCTTACACGTCTTCCTCCAACACCGTGTCCGCCTATGCACCCATCGGTGCGGGCATCCCGGGCCACAAGCTGAACCTCTCCATCGGCATTATGAAGGCTTATTCCTCCTGCGTCGGTGAGGGTCCCTTCACCACGGAGCTGGCTATGACCGAGGCGGAAAAGGACGTGCTGCGTGAGCACGGCCATGAGTACGGCGCTGCCACGGGCCGTCCCCGCCGCGTCGGCCCGTTCGACGCTGTGGCAAGCCGCTACGGCGTGCAGTGCCAGGGCTGCGATGAACTGGCCCTGACCCTGCTGGACGTCCTCGACTACATGGAGGAAGTGCCCATCGTCACCGCTTACAAGCTGACCGACGGCAGCACGACTACCCGCTTCCCCATGGGCAAGACGCTGGACGACGCCCAGCCCGTTGTCGAGACCGTGCCCGGCTGGCACTGCGACATCACCGGCGTGCGCAGGTTTGAGGACCTGCCCCAGGCTGCTCAGAACTATGTCACACGTCTGGAGGAGCTGGTCGGCTGCAAGATCAAGTATATCTCCGTCGGCCCCGAGCGCGATGCCTGCATCGTGCGGAAGTAATTTTTTCCCTTGGCCCCCTCCCAGAGGAGGCAAGAACTTATAACCAACCAAAAGGCAGACCCTTACAAGGTCTGTCTTTTTCTAAAAAAGGGGGCATTCCCACTGATTCAGCTTTTAATACGGACTTTCGTCAAAAATTATAAAAGCACCGCGGATCGCGCCGTCCGCACGGCCTACGGAAATCTGGCCTGCATCGTCAGCGTGGTGTGTAACCTACTGCTGGCGGGCGGCAAGATCGCCGTCGGTGTACTGACCGGCAGCGTTGCCATCACCGCCGACGGCATGAACAACCTCTCCGATGCCAGCTCCAATATCGTCAGCCTCGTCGGCTTCAGGCTCGGCGCGCGCCCGGCGGACTCGGAGCATCCCTACGGCCATGCCCGGTATGAGTATCTGGCCGGGCTGGCGGTCTCTGTCATGATCCTGGTCATCGGCGTGGAGCTTTTGAAGGAGAGCTTTGCCAAGGTTCTGCACCCGACGGAGGTCGCTTTCAGCTGGCTCATGGTTGCAGTACTGCTTGCGTCCATCCTCGTCAAGCTCTGGATGAGCAGGCTGAACCGGCAGATCGGCACGGCCATCGACTCGGAAACGCTGCTGGCCACCGCCGCCGATGCCCGCAACGATGTCATCACGACGGCAGCGGTTCTGGCAGCCACGATTCTGACAAAGCTCACCGGCTTTGCCCGCATTGACGGACTGATGGGTATCGGTGTGGCGGCGTTCATTTTGTACAGCGGTGCAATGCTCGTCAAAGACACCATCAATCCGCTGCTGGGTGCAGCGCCTGACTCGGATTTGGTCGAGCATATCGAGAAAAAGGCCCTGAGCTATCCCGGCGTGCTGGGCGTGCACGATCTGATGATCCACGACTACGGCCCCGGCAGCCGCCTGGTCAGCTTCCATCTGGAAATGGACGCTAAGGACGACGTTATGCGCAGCCACGATGTCATTGACCGTATTGAGCGGGACCTGCTTGTGGAGGACGGGCTGATCGCGACGATCCACTTTGACCCCGTCGTGACCGGTGACCCCCACGCGGACGAGCTGAAGGCGTTTCTGCAGCGTGAGGTCGAGGAGCTCGCGCCGCTGGCCAACATCCACGACCTGCGCATTGTGCCCGGCCCGACACATACGAACGTGATTTTTGACTGTGCCGTCCCTGCTGAGTACATGACCGACAAACAGCACCGGGGCGTCAAGCTCGTCAATGCCCTGCGCAATGCCGTACAGGCCAAGTGGCCCGACCATTTCTGTGTCATAAAGCTGGAACCGGACTATGCGCCGGTACACCACGAATAAAAGAAGCAACCCTGTAGGGGCAGGGCATGCCCTGCCCTCAACGTAAAATCCATAGCGATGTGGCGGCAAGGCTGCGGGCCGGACATGTCCGGCCCCTACCGAGCACCATTACGGAAAGTAAAACTATATAAAGGAGAGGTATCCCCATGGACTACAACAAAGCTGCTCTGGAGCTCCACAGCAAGTTCCCCGGCAAGATCGCCGTGCAGAGCCTTTGCGAATGCAAGGACCGCGACGCGCTGTCCACCGCCTATACCCCCGGCGTGGCCGAGCCGTGCCGCAAGATCAAGGCAAACCCCGATGACGTCTACACCTACACGATGAAGGGCCGCACCGTCGCCGTCGTCACGAACGGCACTGCCGTGCTGGGTCTGGGCAACATCGGCCCCGAGGCCGGTCTGCCGGTCATGGAGGGCAAGTGTGTCCTGTTCAAGGAGTTCGGCGGCGTCGATGCGTTCCCCATCTGCCTGAACGCCAAGACGAAGGAGGAGGTCATCGCTGCGGTCAAGGCCATTGCACCGACCTTCGGCGGTATCAACCTGGAGGACATCCGCAGCCCCGAGTGCTTTGAAATCGAAGCCGAACTCGAGCGTGACCTCGACATCCCCGTGTTCCACGACGACCAGCACGGCACAGCCATCATCGTGCTGGCGGGTGTGCTCAACGCCCTGAAGGTCGTCGGCAAGCGCATTGAGGACGTCAAGATCGTCCAGAACGGCCCCGGCGCGGCGGGCACGGCCATCATCCACATGCTGCAGGTCGCGGGCGCTAAGAACATCGTCGCCGTTGATGAGCACGGCATCCTCTACCCGAACCGCCCCGCGGGCCTTGAAGGCCACAAGGGCAGGCTGGCCGAGGAGACGAACCCCGACAAGCTGACCGGCGGTCTGGCCGAGGCCATACGGGACGCGGACATCTTCATTGGTACGTCGATTGCGGGCGCATTGACCCCCGAACTGGCCGCCACGATGGCGAAGGACGCGATTGTGTTCGCCATGGCGAATCCCACGCCCGAGATCATGCCCGACCTCGCTAAGCAGGCGGGCGTCCGCGTCATCGGTACGGGCCGCAGCGACTTCCCGAACCAGGTCAACAATGTGCTGGCGTTCCCCGGCATCTTCAAGGGTGCGCTGTCCGTCCGTGCGCGGGACATCAACCCCGCGATGAAGATGGCCGCCGCCAAGGCCATCGCAGGTCTCATCCCCGACGACGAGCTGAACGAGGAAAACATCCTGCCCAAGGCATTTGACCCCCGCGTGGCCGATGCCGTCGCCGCTGCCGTCGCACAGGCCGCGAGAGAAAGCGGCGTGGCGCGCGTATGAGCATCCGTGAAATTCCCGCCGCCGCCATCACCGACGCAGTGGAGGCTCTCTGCATCGAGGCCAACACCCGGCTGCCAGCCGACGTAAAGGCTGCACTGGATGCCGCCGAGGCCGCCGAGCCGTGGCCGCTGGCAAAGGAGACACTGGGCTTATTGCAGCAGAATCTCTGCGTTGCGAAAGAGAAAGACCTGCCCATCTGCCAGGACACCGGCATGGCCTGCGTCTTTATCGAGCTGGGCCAGGACGCCCACATTGACGGCGACCTGACCGATGCCGTCAACGAGGGTGTGCGCCGCGGCTACGAGAAAGCATTCTTACGCAAATCCATCACCGCCGACCCGCTGCAGCGCGTCAACACGGGGGACAACACTCCGGCGTTCCTGACCGTGCATCTTGTGCCGGGCAGCGGCTGCAAAATCACCGTCGCCCCCAAGGGCGCGGGCAGTGAAAACATGAGCCGCCTTGCCATGCTCAAGCCAGCCGACGGCGTCGAGGGCGTGAAAAAATTCGTGCTTGACACGGTGGAACAGGCCGGAGCCAACCCCTGCCCGCCCATTGTGCTGGGTATCGGCATCGGCGGCAGCTTCGACCACTGCGCAGCGCTGGCCAAAAAGGCACTGCTGCGCCCGCTGGACGAATCCAACGCCGACCCGTATTATGCAGCGCTGGAAAAGGAGCTGCTGGACGCCATCAATGCCACAGGCTTTGGCCCGCAGGGCTTTGGCGGTGCCACGACCTGTCTGGAGGTTGCCATTGAGCAAAAGCCCACCCATGTGGCCTGCCTGCCCGTGGCCGTCAACATCAGCTGCCACGTCACCCGCCGCGCCAGCCGCACGCTGTAAGGAGGCGCAACGATGCAATATGTACTGAAAACGCCCCTCTCCAAGCAGGACCTTGCGCCGCTGAAGGCAGGGGACACCGTGCTGCTGTCGGGCGTGGTCTACACCGCCCGTGACGCCGCCCACGCCCGCATGATGGAGCTGCTGGACAAGGGCGAGCCGCTGCCGTTCCCCATTGAGGGCGCGGCCATCTACTACGTCGGACCCACGCCGGAGCGCCCGGGCTGTGCCATCGGCGCGGCAGGCCCCACGACCTCGGGCCGTATGGACGCCTACACGCCGCGGCTGTTGGATCTGGGACTGGCCTGCATGATCGGCAAGGGCAAGCGCACCGATGCCGTCAAGCAGTCCGTCGTCAAAAACGGCGCGGTCTATCTGGCCGCCATCGGCGGGGCCGGTGCCCTGATGGCCGGCAGTGTGCAGAGCTGTGAGATCATCGCGTGGCCGGACCTCGGCTGTGAGGCGGTGCGTAAGTTGGTGGTTAAGGACTTCCCGCTGACGGTCCTGCTGGACACCCACGGCGGCGACCTGTACCAGAGCGGCCCCGCTGCTTACCTCGCCAGCCGGGAGCACAACGCATGAGCCGCAAACGGATGGCAAAGTGCCTGGCCCTCTGCGCATTGGCGCTGGCCGTCTGCGTCGGCATAGCGGCGGCGCTGGTCATCTCCAAAAACCGGCAGAGAGCTGCCGAAGCTGCCGCTGCGGCCAGTGCCGCTGCTGCCAGCGAGGCCGCCAAAGCCGCCGAGGAGGAGGAGGCTGCCCGCGCCGCCAGTGAAGCCGCCGAGGCCGCCCGTCAGGAGGAAGAACGCCTGGCCGCCGAAGCAGCCGCCGCGAAGCGTGCCGAGCAGGTCACTGCTGCGCAGGCCGAGCACGACAGCGTGCAGTACGGCGATAAGCTGGGCCGCATCTGGGTCGAAGGCACAAACGTGGACTGCGCCCTCTATTGGGGCGACAGCGAGGGTCAGTTTGGCCGCGGCGCTGGCTGCCGCGCCGAGAGTGACTGCGTCCTGCCCGGCGAGAACGGCACAGTCTTTATCGGCGGGCATACGGGCACGTACTTCTCGGACCTTGGCTCGACGCAGCTCGGTGCCATCATTCATCTGGAAACCGACTGGGGCGACTTTACCTATAAAGTCACCGACATGCAGGTCATTCAGGAGACCGACGTCGACAAGGTGCGCTGGGGTGCCGAGGAGCCCAGCTGCATCCTGTACACCTGCTACCCCTTCGGCATCCTGACCCACACTCCCCAGCGCTACGCCGTCTATGCAGACCCCGTCAGCGCCGACGAGTACGGTGTGGTACCGGCAGAGACAACCGAAAAATAAAAATGACCGAGGTAGATCCCCCCCGCAGGGGGATATACCTCGGTCATTTCCTTTGGTGCGGCTAACAGGACTTGAACCTGCACGTCGTGGACACTGGACCCTAAAACCAGCGCGTCTGCCAATTCCGCCATAGCCGCATAACAAAAATAGTATACGTTTTTTTGTGCGGTTTGTCAATGGCAAAACCGTATTGACACGGGCATCCGCTTTAATAAAGGAAGGCTTGCGCACAATTTACGTTTTATCTATGGACGTGTGCCCCTGCTGTACGGTATACTATAGGCAAACCGCCTGCCAGCCTGTGACCACGGAGGTAGACTTTGAAAAAGAACATCCTAGCCAAGCTCTCGCCCTTCCATTTTTTGATGCTGCTGATCGCGGGCATCATCAATGCTATCGGTGTAACGCTGTTTATTGCGCCGGTACAGCTGTACGACAGCGGCATCTCCGGCACATCCATCCTGCTCTCCCAGCTGACGCCGGACTATCTTTCGCTGTCCTTCTTCCTGATCCTGCTCAACATCCCGCTGCTGCTGTTCGGCTTCAAGCGGCAGGGGGCGGTGTTCTCGATTTACGCCATCTTTACGGTCTGCGTCTACTCGGTGGCGGCCTGGCTCATCACCGATGTGCTGCCCATCGACGTCAGCATTGCCTCGCCGCTGGCGGGCACGGATTTGTTTTTGTGTGCGCTGTTCGGCGGCATCATCTCGGGCGTTGGCAGCGGCCTGGCCATCCGCTACGGCGGCGCGATGGACGGCATTGAGGTCGTCGCCGTCATCTTTGCAAAGCCGCTCGGGCTGTCCGTCGGTACATTTGTGCTGATTTACAACGTGCTGCTGTACATAATCTGCGGCATCGTCATGGGCAGCTGGATACTGCCGCTCTACTCCATCGTCACCTACGCGGCGGGCTCCAAGACCGTGGACTTCATCGTGGACGGCCTTGACAGCGCCAAGGCAGCCATGATCATCACGACCCACCCGGACGAGATCGCCCGCGCCGTGTCGGAGGAATTCGGCACGGGTCTGACCATCATAGACGCCCACGGCTTCTACTCGGACACGCCCAAGACGGTGCTGTACGTTGTGGTCAACCGCTTCCAGACCGTCAAGCTCAAGACGCTGGTCAAGGGTGTCGACGCAAACGCCTATATGGCCATCAGCCCGGTGGCCGACCTGCTGCACGGCAGCAAGGAAGAAGAAACCGCCTGACCCAAGCCCCCTGCATCCCCGCGATGCAGGGGGCTTTTTGTGACATAATCCGCGGACTGCCTGCACATTCTAATCCCAAAGCGAGGGATGAATATGCACCGACACAAATTATTACGGCATGCGGCGGCTGTCCTGGCAGCAGCGGCCCTGCTGGCGGCCGTGGTACTGGCGGGCCTGGCGGCGGCTCTGCCGGATACACTTTACACCGACGGCCCGGCGGCGGAGCTGGAAATTGCCTCGATGCCCTACCTGACCGTAAAAAAGCGGCAGGGGAGCGTGGCCGCGGACAGCACGACGCCTGACACAAGCGCCAACGTCACGCTGACGCTGTTCGGCACGCTGCCGGTCAAGACCGTGCGTGCCGTCAGCACCGAGCGGCGCATCGTGCAGGTCTGCGGGACACCGTTCGGCGTCAAGCTGTTCTCCGACGGGGCGCTTGTCGTGGCGTTCTCGGATCGCTACACGGCGCTGGGCAGTGAGAACCCCGCCAAGGCAGCCGGGCTGCGGCTGGGCGATTTGATCGTCTCCGCCAACGGCAGGCCGGTACGCAGCAACGAGGACCTGACCGCGGCCATTCAGGCGGCGGGCGGCGCACCCCTGACCGTGGTGTACCGGCGCAGCGGTGCCCGGCACACGGCGACGCTGACCCCGACGGCGGACGAAAACGGTCACTACAAGGCGGGCGTCTGGGTGCGGGACTCGGGCGCGGGCATCGGCACAATGAGCTTTGTGGACCCGCAGCGCGGCACATTCGCAGGGCTGGGGCATTCCATCAGCGATGCCGACACAGGTGCGGACCTGACGCTGCTCTCCGGGGAAATCGTCCCGGTGACGATTACCGGCTGCATCCGCGGCGCAGCGGGCAGCCCGGGCGAGCTGCGCGGGGAGTTCGCCGCCGCACCAGCCGGAACCGTGTTGGCCAACGATGCCGCCGGGGTCTACGGCAGCTACACCGGCAGCTGCACCGCCCCGGCACTTCCCGTGGCAAATTTGCAGGAGGTCACGCCCGGCGAGGCCGAGCTGTGGACCACTGTGCTGGGCACGACGGCGCAGCCCTATACAATTCAGGTCGAGCGTGTGACGATGACCGGCAGCGACCCGAACCGAAACCTGCTGATCCGCGTGACGGACAAGCGCCTGCTTGATGCCACCGGCGGCGTAGTGCAGGGCATGAGCGGCTCGCCCATCGTGCAGAATGGCCGTCTGGCGGCAGTGCTTACACATGTGCTGGTGAACGATCCGAGCAGAGGCTACGCAATCTTTGCGACAACCATGCTGGAAAAAGCGGATGCTGTCGCCAGCAGCAAATGAGCGCCGAAAGTG
>ERZ837487.1419-NODE-1419-length-28820-cov-9.834034_pt1 | contig 28820 bp, 22 predicted proteins | sample MGYA00519911_ERZ837487 | MGnify/ENA primary metagenome ERZ837487 (study PRJEB31850, sample SAMEA3708818) | human gut metagenome | biome: human gut; feature: human-associated habitat; material: faeces | place: China | collected 2014 ... | reverse complement strand
CAACTATGAAAGTATGTTCCGGGGGCTTGTAAGGAAATACAACAAAACGCAAAAGGTAGCATTGCCAAAGGTAATGACACCGCACACCTTACGCCACACATTCTGCACCACGTTAGCAAATGCAGGAATGAACCCAAAGGCATTACAGTACATCATGGGACATTCTAACATCAACATGACACTGAACTATTACGCGCATACGACTTCCGAAACGTCGATAACAGAAATGAAGCGGCTGATTGCATAAGTAGTAAACGGAGAATTTACTACTCCACATACTACTTTTGAACATCAAAACATACGGGGATATAAGAAGATTTGAGAATATCTTCCATAACGAAAAATGCCGGAAAAGCCTGTAACAATAGGCTATACCGGCATATAAGAACTTTTGAAAAGATAGTCAAAAATTACTTTGTGATTTATGATAAAAAATTCATATTTTTTTGGGAACAAAAGTGATGTTACTTACGTCTAATAAATTGCAAACAGATAAATGCAAATAATAAAAAAAAGGAGATTATAAAAATGAAAAAAAATCTAATCGCAATAATTGCACTAACAGCAGCACTTGCTGCAAGTACATCTGCTTTTGCAGACACAGTACAAATTTCAGAAGAAGAACTTAATAAGCCTGTTTCGACATATGCACCGGATGCTATGCCGACACCGGAAATTCAAGGCGACATTATGGTTTTGAACGGTGAAGAAACAGACGTAGCAGCACCTGTTGAAACTGCAAGCTATATTTCTGTAGACGTAACAGTTGTAAAAACAGACAGCGATGTTGACGGAATTATCAAAACAACAACAGACGTTAATAACAAGGACGATCAAAACAATACTGTAAATCTAAAGATTACAGATGATACACTTGTATATGACAATTTGGGTAACAAAAAAGCTCTAAGTGATTTGACTGATGGTTCAAAAATTACTGTATTTACAGGCTCATATGAACCGACTCCGCTTATTCTTCCTGTTCAGTACACAGCAAATATAATTATCATCAACGGTGACAAAGAAGGTAATGTAAATGCAGATACATACCTTGCTGATGAAGAAGGCTATACAAATGCCGCAAATACTTTGAACATTGCAGCAGCTGACGATACAAAGATTGTTGATAAGGACGAAAAAGAATATAAGGGTGATTTGGATAAGAATGACCTTATCGTATTCTACGGTGTATCAACAAAGAGTATCCCTGCTCAAACAACACCTACAAAGGTTGTAGTTCTTGGTGAAAACGAAATTGCTCTAAAGCAGATTGAAGCTGCAAAAAATGCTACTCCGGCTCCTACAGTTGCACCTGAAACAACAGCTGCACCTGAAGTAACAGAAGCTCCGCAAGTAAGCTATGCAGGTCTTGTAAATGTTGTAATCGGTGATAAGAATGTTTCAGATGTATATGCAAAGGATAATACAACAATGGTTCCTCTAAGAGAAGTTGCAGAAGCCGCTGGTTTCACAGTAACTTGGGATGCAGAAAACAGAGCAGTTATTCTTAATGACGGTGTTTACAGTCTAAAGATTGGTGAAAACAGCTATGTTAAGGGTAAGATGATGCCACTAACACTAAGTGCCGCACCTGAAATTGTTAATGATCTAACATATGTTCCTGCTGAATTTTTCGCAGAAGTAACAGAATCAGCTACAGTTGACGGTACATCACTTGTTGTAACAGCTAAATAATTTTTGAAAATATAAAAAAAGATGTTCGCGAGAACATCTTTTTTTGTTTGTATTATCAATTGTTTTTAAAACTAAATGTCATTTGTGCGTTTACTTCGTTTGTTATACTCATTAACGGACCGACTTGTACAGTTATAGGGTTTGCAGTATCTTGCAAACTGTATGCACATTCTAATGTGATAGTTCCTCCCGGTTGTACTTCCGCTAATGACGGTTGTGCGTCCATTACATCGGGCATCATTGTAGCTACATTACATTGTATGGAATTTTGAAAAGCATTAGCACTTACAGAAGTAAGGAATGATGCGTTGGCATTACTGTTATTTGTAAAGTTATATGTTACTATAATTGCCGGATTACCCTGAAAATCTGTTGCTGTTTTGGCAGTTACTATTTCAACATCATATTTACCACTTACGGTTCCTTTGTTTTTCTGTTTAGGCTGTTCCGTAGCAGGAACAGACGTTGGTTCTGATACTGAATCAGTTGTTGTTTGCTGATTTGATGTTGTACTTTGTGTATTTGCAGTTTGACTGTTTACACAAGAACACAATGATAAAGTTAAAATAATTGAAAATAACAAAATTGTTTTTTTCATAATAAAATCCTTTCTCTCTATATGTATTTTTGCTGCAAATGACGGTTTGCACCCCGCTTCTCCTTTCCGTCAATATTTCCACATATTAAAAAATGCGTGGTATAAAATTCTATACCACGCATAAAAACGAGGCTTAGAATTTGTTACCACACATTTTCTGATATATGAAAAACTTTAATTTTGCAGCGAAAATAACAGTATCTCAATATATAAAGCCTGCGTTTTATACAAACACAAACTGTTATTATATGTACTGCAAAAAAGGAATATTCCTAAAATTGAATACTCTAAATAAAGTTATAAAAATGTAAAGTTATATATATCATATAACAGAAAAAATGTGGTATTTTTATTATATCATATTTTGAATATAAATCAACAATTATTTATAGAATATATAGAAAAAAGGTAATTTGAAATAAAATAATATTGACATTGATTAATATTTTTGATAAAATATAAGTAGACAAAAGAGTGACTTAACGGTTGTTCTGCTAAATTTTATGGTTTTTTATGTAGATGAAATTAATCTACCAAAGTCGCCTATTGTATCAGAATGGGCGGCTTTATTTTTTTATCATATACACAAGCAAAAATACAATTACTAAGGCAAATGTAAATTCACTCATTATATTTGTTCCTTTCCCGTAAGTCAGAACAACCGCCCGGTCACTCTAATACTACAAGGGATTAAATTGCTAATCCACTGAAAATTATAACATATGATTAATCTTACAGTCAACAATAATACAAATTTGAAATAATATTGAAAACAAAAAGCCCCCAAACAAAGCTATATAGCCAAATTCGGGGACAATTCCTTGGAGCTAACGAGCGGAGTCGAACCGCCGACCTCTTCATTACCAATGAAGTGCTCTGCCTACTGAGCTACGTCAGCATTATTACAATACTGTATAAAATGCGTTACACACATATTTCATCTGTGTTTTAGTAACTATATTATTATATTATACAAAAAAGAGTTTGTCAATACAAAAACATTAAAAAAGGAGATTGAATTTCAATCTCCTTTACATCTTATCACGCATTATTTCTTCAAGTTCATCATAATTAATATTATTATCATCATAAACGCTCAAATCTTTTTGAGATTTATTTTTTGTTTTAAAATCTTCGTGGTCTTTCTTTGCGTCGGCAATATTATGAATATTAAGTTCGTGCCAACGTTTTAAAATTGAGTTGATATATGGAAACGAGAGTTTTGTTGTCTGCATAATGCAATACTCATATGCAAGTTCAACCATATCTTCATCCATCAAAAATTTATCGTGCCACGTTTTTAGATAATTTTCTTCTGTTTTTGAAAGGTTTCTGTTTTCAATACCGAAAAGCTTTCTGATTTTATATGCGTAGCCGTTTTTCTCTTTTTCGGCTGTTATAAATTTATCGGCAGCGTCTATAGTGAATATACCGTTTTTATTCCACGATATAGCTACTTTTTCGATATAGTTCATATTTTTTTTACCGTTTGAAACACAGTATTCAAGCAATATTGTTATAACTTCCGGTGAAAGCTGAAGTTCATCATAAAAATAATAAAGTGTTTCAATTTCACTGTTTGTAAGTGTTTTACCGAGTATTTCCTGTGCAAGTAAGCATAAATCGGCAAGTTCTTTATTTTGAGTCATAGCATTTGAAACTTGGTCTATACTCTTTTTACTTGGACTGCTTTCTGTATTTTGAATAGGCTCGGTTTGTCTTGTGGAAATGCTTACGTTTATATTTTCTTCTTTAGCGGAAAAACTGATATTTCCGCTGTCTTTATCATATTTCAAAGCACCTTTTTTATTCCAATAGTCAAATGCGTTTATAACATCGCTTTCAAGCAAATTAAGCTGACTTGCAATACTGCTTGCAGACATTTCATATCCGTAAACCGCAAGAGACAGTGCAAGCAGGTATACTTTAACATAAGCACCGTTTGCCTCAGGCATATAATTTTCTATAAAATCCACCGATACGGGGATATAATCAATATTACAACTAAATTTAAGCATAACTAAAAATCTCTCCATATAAGTTATTTGGGCTGATAAAAAACTGTCGCCAGCCTTATTTATATATTATATATCAGTTTGGGTCAAAATGCAAAGATTTATGAAAAAAATTCTAAAATAATACGGTATGCCCCTTGACATACCGTATTATTTGTGATAATATAATAAACTGTATCTTAGACTTAAAATCGGGATACTATCCAATAAATTTCACATTATCATTGTATGTATTATAGCATGAATATATACAAAATGCAACCCCAATTTTTTGGAGAGAAATTTAGGATAAAAGGAAAAATACTTAAACTACTATTATGATGATGAGGTGATTTAAGAAAATGGTGCATGAAGTAGAAGTAGGAAAAAATGTGCGTCTAAGCTATTCAAAAATTAAAGAAGTTTTGGATATGCCTAATCTTATAGAGGTACAGAAAGACTCCTATAAGTGGTTTCTTGAAGAAGGTCTGAAGGAAATATTCCACGATATTTCTCCTATAACAGACCACGCCGGTAAGCTTGTACTTGAATTTTTTGATTACAGATTGGATTACAATTCAAAGTACAGCGTTGAAGAATGTAAGGAAAGGGATACAAAGTATGCCGCTCCTTTGAGAGTAAGCGTAAGACTTATCAACACTGAAACAGGCGAAATTAAGGAACAGGAAATATTTATGGGTGATTTCCCTCTAATGACAGAGCAGGGAACATTCGTTATTAACGGTGCTGAACGTGTAATTGTCAGCCAGCTTGTACGTTCACCGGGTATTTATTACGAATTTGAACGTGATAAGACAGGTAAACCGCTTTACAGTTCAACAGTTATTCCTTACAGAGGTGCATGGCTTGAATATGAAACAGATTCAAACGATGTTTTCTCGGTAAGAATAGACAGAACAAGAAAACTGCCGGTAACAGTTCTTTTAAGAGCAATGGGACTTGGTTCAAATGCCGAAATACTTGACGTATTCGGTGAGGATATAAGACTTCTTGCAACATTTGAAAAAGATACTACGGAATCAAGAGAAGAAGGACTTCTTGAAATTTATAAAAGACTTCGTCCGGGTGAACCTCTTAACGTAGAAAATGCAGAATCACTTATAATGAATATGTTCTTTGATCCGAGAAGATATGATCTTGCCAAGGTCGGAAGATATAAATTTAATAAAAAGCTTGCTATTTCGGCAAGAATTAAAGGCAGAACACTTGCAGAACCTGTTGCAGACCCGAGAACAGGCGAAATAATCGCTAATGAGGGTGATGCAATAAGTGCGGATTTGGCTATGCAAATCGAAAGAGCAGGTGTAAATCAGGTTGAATTGATTGTTGAAGGTAAAAAGGTAAGAGTATTCTCTAACAATATGGTTTACCTTGACGAGTATGTTGACTTTGAAGTTGAAGATTTTCCTGTTAAAAAGGTTAGAAAAGCAATTATTGAAGAAATACTTGAAAATGCCGAAACAGAAGATGAAATTAAGGAACAGCTATGGGCAAGAATTGATGAACTTGCTCCTAAGCATATAATTATCGACGATATGTTTGCGTCTGTAAACTATTGTCTAAATCTTGCTAACGGCATAGGTAATGTTGATGACATCGACCACCTTGGAAACAGACGTGTTCGTTGTGTTGGTGAACTTCTTCAAAACCAATTCAGAATTGGTCTTGCTCGTATGGAAAGAACAGTAAGAGAAAGAATGTCAACACAGGAACTTGAAATTATAACACCTACATCATTAATTAATATAAGACCGATAATCGCGACAATAAACGAATTTTTCGGTTCATCACAGTTGTCACAGTTTATGGACCAGAACAACCCTCTTGCCGAACTTCGTCATAAGAGAAGAATTTCAGCACTTGGTCCGGGCGGTCTTTCAAGAGAAAGAGCCGGATTTGAAGTTCGTGATATTCACTATTCTCACTACGGCAGAATGTGTCCTATCGAAACTCCTGAAGGTCCTAACATCGGTTTGATTACATCACTTGCAACATTTGCAAAGATTAATCAATACGGATTTATTGAGGCACCTTACAGAAAAGTTGATAAGGAAACAGGTCGTGTAACAGATGAAATCGTTTATATGACAGCCGATACCGAAGATGAATTTGTAATCGCACAGGCGAACGAACCTCTTGATGAGGAAGGACGTTTTATAGATAAAAAGGTTTCTGCCCGTTACAGAGATGAAATCTTGGAAGTACCGGGTTCAAGAATTGACTATATGGATATTTCACCGAGACAGCTTGTATCGGTTGTTACGGCTTGTATCCCATTCCTTGAAAACGATGACGCTAACAGAGCACTTATGGGTTCTAACATGCAGTGTCAGGCAGTGCCTCTTTTGACAACGGATTCTCCTATCGTCGGTACAGGTATCGAACATAAGATAGCTAAAGACTCCGGTAGTGCCGTACTTACAAAAGAAGACGGTGTAGTTGAAAAAGTTGCCGCAGACCAAATCGTAATTAAGGGTGACAGCGGTATCAGACATACACACAAACTTATTAAGTTTGCACGTTCAAACCAAAGCTGTTGTATCAACTACAGACCTATCGTTAAAGAGGGCGAAAGAGTTAAGAGAAACGACATAATCGCCGACGGTCCTGCTATGGATAACGGTGAACTTGCACTTGGTAAGAATATTCTTATCGGATTTATGACTTGGGAAGGTTATAACTACGAGGACGCTGTTCTTATCAGTGAAGAACTTGTTAAAAATGATGTGTTCACATCAATTCACGTTGAAGAATATGAATGTGAAGCACGTGATACAAAACTTGGCCCTGAAGAAATTACAAGAGATATTCCTAACGTATCGGAAGATACTCTAAAGGACCTTGACGAACAGGGTATTATCAGAATCGGTGCGGAAGTACACGCAGGTGATATTCTTGTCGGTAAAGTTACACCAAAGGGTGAAACAGAGCTTACAGCAGAAGAAAGACTTCTTCGTGCAATTTTCGGTGAAAAGGCAAGAGAAGTAAGAGATACATCACTTCGTGTTCCACACGGTGAACAGGGTATAATTATAGATGTTAAGAAGTTCACAAGAGAAAACGGCGATGAATTGTCACCGGGCGTAAATGAAGTTGTACGTTGTGTTATCGCTCAAAAGAGAAAGATTTCTGTCGGCGATAAGATGGCAGGTCGTCACGGTAATAAGGGTGTCGTTTCAAGAGTATTGCCGCAGGAAGATATGCCATTCCTTGAAGACGGTACACCACTACAAATCGTTCTTAACCCTTTGGGCGTGCCTTCTCGTATGAATATCGGTCAGGTGCTTGAAATGCACTTGGGTTACGCATACAGATGTCTAAGCTTAAAGACTCGTGAACAGCTTGAAAATACAATTATTGACGATAATTTCAGACAAAATATAGTTGACGCTAAGTCAAAGGCAAGAGAAGGAAGATTTATTAAACTTGCAACTCCTGTATTTGACGGTGCACAGGATGAAGATATAAAACTTGCATTTAAAGAGGCAGGTTTAAGACCTGACTTTAAGTCAGTCGTATATGACGGTCGTACGGGTGAAAAGTTTGATAACCCTGTTACAGTCGGCGTCATGTATTACTTGAAACTTCACCATCTTGTTGATGATAAGATTCACGCACGTTCAACAGGTCCTTACTCACTTGTTACTCAACAGCCTTTGGGCGGTAAAGCTCAGTTCGGCGGTCAGCGTTTCGGTGAAATGGAAGTTTGGGCTTTGGAGGCTTACGGTGCCGCTTATACATTGCAGGAAATATTGACAGTTAAATCTGACGATATTGTCGGTCGTGTTAAGACATATGAGGCAATTGTTAAGGGTGAAAATATTCCTAAATCAGGTATTCCTGAATCATTTAAGGTACTTGTTAAGGAACTTCAGTCACTTGCACTTGATATTAAGATTCTTAATCATAATATGGAAGAAATCGACCTTGACGCATCATTTGAAGATGAGGACGAAGGTGTTGTAAGCGAAGAACTTGTACAAACAATGGAAGACATGGACGGAATTACAGATACTTTTAATGAAGATGATCTTGATGATGCAAGTATGGTTTTGGATGATTCAGACGAAGATGATTTCGGCGATGATGATTCTGATGATATTGATTTCGACGATGACGACGAAATATAATCATGACGTGTGAATAGACTATGGAGGTTTTTAGATGTTAGAATTTAACAGCTTTGAGGCAATTAAAATCGGTTTAGCTTCTCCCGAGACAATACTAAGTTGGTCACACGGTGAAGTTTTAAAGCCTGAAACCATAAACTACCGTACTCTTAAGCCTGAAAAGGACGGATTATTCTGTGAAAAGATTTTTGGTCCTACAAAGGATTGGGAGTGTCACTGTGGTAAATATAAGAAAATCAGATTTAAAGGAAAGGTCTGCGAACGCTGCGGAGTTGAAGTAACAAAAGCAAAAGTAAGACGTGAAAGAATGGGACATATTGCTCTTGCAACTCCTGTTTCACATATTTGGTATTTCAAAGGCGTTCCGTCATCAATGGGACTTATCATTGACCTTTCTCCAAGACAGCTTGAAAAGGTACTTTACTTTGCATCATATATTGTAACTGATCCGGGTACTTCAAACCTTATGCAAAATCAGATCCTTTCAGAGGCTGAATATCGTGAGGCATATGAAAAGTATGGAGATAAGTTCAAAGCAGGTATGGGTGCAGAGGCTATCAAGACTTTGCTTGAAAGAATTGATCTTGAAGAACTTTCAAGAGAATTAAAGGAAGAGCTTGACGCTACACAAGGACAAAAGAAAGCAAGAATTATTAAAAGACTTGAAATTGTAGAGGCATTCAGACTTTCGGGTAACAGACCTGAATGGATGATTATGACTGTTATTCCGGTAATTCCGCCGGAACTTAGACCTATGGTACAGCTTGACGGCGGACGTTTTGCAACGTCTGACCTTAACGACCTTTACAGACGAGTTATAAACAGAAACAATCGTTTAAAAAGACTTCTTGAACTTGGCGCTCCTGATATTATTATCAGAAACGAAAAACGTATGTTACAAGAGGCTGTTGACGCACTTATCAATAACGGTCGTCGCGGAAGAACTGTAACAGGACCGGGTAACAGACCGCTAAAATCACTTTCGGATATGCTTAAAGGTAAGCAGGGACGTTTCCGTCAAAACTTGCTTGGTAAGCGTGTTGACTACTCAGGTCGTAGCGTTATCGTTGTAGGTCCGGAAATGAAGATTTATCAGTGCGGTGTGCCAAAAGAAATGGCTATCGAATTGTTTAAGCCTTTCGTAATGAAAGAACTTGTATCTCGCGGACTTGCACATAATATAAAGAGTGCAAAGAGAATGGTTGAGAGAACAAAGCCGGAAGTTTGGGACGTTCTTGAGGACGTAATTAAGGAGCATCCTGTACTTCTAAACCGTGCGCCTACACTTCACAGACTTGGTATTCAAGCATTTGAGCCAAAACTTGTTGAAGGACGTGCTCTAAAACTTCATCCGCTTGTATGTACGGCTTATAACGCCGACTTCGACGGTGACCAGATGGCTATCCACGTTCCTCTTTCACCGGAGGCACAGGCCGAGGCACGTTTCCTAATGCTTTCAGCAAATAACTTGCTTAAACCGCAGGACGGACACCCTGTAACAGTCCCTACACAGGATATGATTTTGGGTTCTTACTACCTGACAATTCAAAAGGAACATTATGACAGAATCATTGATACAATTCTTGATGATGAACCTAAAATCAATGTATTAATCGAAAGACTTTCTGATATGGAACAGGAAGAAAACGTTGTTATATACAATGAAGAAGAACCAATCAAGAGCTTTACTGATGTAAGAGAGGCTCTTAAATATATGAGGGAGTTGCCGGAAGTTGCAATGAATGAAACAGAAATTCACGCGAATCCTGTAACTTTGGTATTACCAAATAAATCACTTCAAATTTCACTAAAGAAATTAATAGGTGAGGCTAAGAAACTTGTAATAAAGAAGTATACTACATTTGATGAGGCACTTCTTGCTTATTATAATCACGAAGTAACTCTGCACGAAAGAATTCTTGTTGAAGTTACAAAGAAGATTAACGGAGTAGAAAAGTCAAAACTTATCGGTACAACTGTCGGTAGAATTATATTCAATAATAATATTCCTCAGCATATCGGTTATATTGACAGATCAAATCCTGAAAATGAATTTGACCTTGAAATCGACTTTGTTGTAGGTAAGAAACAGCTTGGTAAAATTATTGATAAGTGTATCAGAGTTTGCGGTACTTCAGAAACAGCCGAAGTGCTTGATAAGATTAAGGCCACAGGTTATAAGTATTCTACAAGAGGTGCTATAACTGTTGCCGTATCAGATATCGAAGTTCCTGAAAAGAAACAAGTTATCCTTGCTGACGCTGAAAAGCAAGTCGAAGGCATTATGCAGAAGTATCAGATGGGTCTTCTTACAAATGAAGAACGTTATCAACAGACAATTAAAATTTGGGCAAAGGCTTCATCTGATGTCACAGACGCCATGATGGAACACCTTGGTGAGTTCAACCCAATCTTTATGATGGCTGACTCAGGTGCCCGTGGTAGCGTTAACCAAATTCGTCAGCTTGCAGCTATGCGTGGACTTATGGCGGATACACAGGGTAGAACAGTCGAAATTCCTATCCGTGCTAACTTCCGAGAAGGTCTTAACGTACTTGAATACTTCATTTCATCACACGGTGCGCGTAAAGGTCTTACAGATACAGCTCTTAGAACAGCCGACTCAGGTTACCTTACTCGTCGTCTTGTTGACGTATCACAGGATGTTATCGTTCGTGAAATCGACTGCGGTACTGATGAAGGTGAATGGGTAACTGAAATCACTGACGGTAAAGAAAGTATCGAACCGCTATATGACCGTATCGTCGGCCGTACAGCTATGCAGGATGTTATTCACCCTGAAACAGGCGAAGTTCTTGCAAAGAACGGTGAACTTATAACAGACGTACAGGCTAATAATATTGTTAATGCCGGTATCGAAAAAGTATATATCAGAAGCGTACTTACTTGTAAGTCAAAAATCGGTGTTTGTGCTAAATGTTACGGTACAAACCTTGCTACAGGTGAACTTGTTAATGTCGGTGAGGCAGTTGGTATTATTGCCGCACAGTCAATCGGTGAACCGGGTACACAGCTTACAATGCGTACTTTCCACGCCGGCGGTGTTGCGTCAGGCAGCGATATTACACAGGGTCTTCCTCGTGTTGAGGAACTTTTCGAGGCAAGACGTCCGAAGGGTCTTGCTATAATCTCAGAAATCGGCGGTACAATTACTGTAACAGAATCAAAGCGTAAGAGAGAAGTTACAGTTGCCAATGACCAGACAGGTGAAGCTAAGACTTACACAATTCCATACGGTTCAAGTATTAAAGTTCATGACGGTGACGTTATTGAGGCGGGTGACGAACTTACAATGGGTTCTGTAAACCCTAATGATATTCTTCATATCAGAGGTCCTCATGCCGTTCAGGTTTATATCGCGCGTGAAGTTCAGAGAACATACCGTATGCAGGGTGTTGACATCAACGATAAGCACGTCGAAGTTATCACACGTCAAATGCTGCGTAAGGTTAGAGTTGAAGAGGCAGGCGAAACTGATCTTCTTATCGGTTCACTTGTTGATAAGTTTGAACTTGAAGAGGCAAACGAGAGAGTTAAGGAAAAGGGCGGTACTGAATTTGCAACTGCATCTCCTGTACTTCTTGGTATCACTAAGGCTTCTCTTGCAACCGAATCGTTCCTTTCAGCCGCATCATTCCAAGAAACTACAAAGGTTCTTACAGATGCAGCTATTAAGGGTAAGGTTGACCCGCTTCTTGGTCTAAAGGAAAATGTTATCATCGGTAAACTTATTCCTGCCGGTACAGGTATGAGTATGTATAAAGATATTAATATTACTATCGACGGCGAAGAAGTTGACAACGAAGAAATAGAATAAGATAATTATGAACTGCTGTGAATTTTCACAGCAGTTCATTTTGTTTAAAAAAATTATATATAAAACTGATATAAATAGGCTGCTTTTTGTGCAAAAGGAAGAATTAATCATTAAAATGATATAAATTTAACATATAGGCTTGTATATTTTATAAATTTGATGTAAAATATATATAAATGGGCATATACTATGCTCACTCAAAGATAAAAAAATATATATATTTTTTAGGAGGAATTTAAAATGGCAGTTAAAGTTGCGATTAACGGATTCGGACGTATTGGACGTCTTGCATTCAGACAGATGTTTGGCGCAGAGGGTTATGAAGTTGTTGCTATCAACGATCTTACAAGCCCAAAGATGCTTGCTCATCTACTAAAGTATGATTCATCACAAGGTAAGTATGAAAAGGCTGATACAGTTTCAGCAGGTGAAGATTCAATCACAGTTGATGGTAAGGAAATCAAAATCTACGCTTTCCCTGATGCAAATAATTGTCCATGGGGCGAACTTGACGTAGACGTAGTTCTTGAATGCTCAGGTTTCTATACATCAAAGGAAAAGGCTCAGGCTCATATCAATGCCGGTGCTAAGAAAGTTGTTATTTCTGCTCCTGCAGGCAACGACCTACCAACAATCGTTTACAACGTAAACCACGAAACACTAAAGAAGGGCGACAACATCATTTCAGCTGCTTCTTGTACAACAAACTGCTTGGCTCCTATGGCAGACGCACTTAACAAGTACGCTCCAATTCAGTCAGGTATCATGTGCACAATTCACGCTTACACAGGTGACCAAATGACTCTTGACGGTCCTCAAAGAAAGGGTGACCTAAGAAGATCAAGAGCTGCTGCTGTAAACATCGTTCCTAACTCAACAGGTGCTGCAAAGGCTATCGGTCTTGTTATTCCTGAACTAAACGGTAAGCTTATCGGCAGCGCTCAGAGAGTTCCAACTCCAACAGGTTCAACAACAATCCTTACAGCTGTTGTTAAGGGTGACGTTACAGTTGACGGTATCAACGCTGCTATGAAGGCTGCTTCAAACGAATCATTCGGTTACAACACAGATGAAATCGTTTCATCAGATATCGTTGGTATGAGATACGGTTCACTATTCGATTCAACACAAACAATGGTTGCTGAAATTGGTGACGGTCTTTACGAAGTACAAGTTGTTTCATGGTATGATAACGAAAACTCATACACATCACAGATGGTTAGAACAATTAAGTATTTCTCAGAAAATTGCTAATCACAATTTGAACTCTTTTAAACAACTGCCTTTATGGCAGTTGTTTTTTTATACTTGAATTTTCTGCAAAACTTCGTAGTGGCGATCATTGGTCACCACTTTTTTGTCTTTTATATTGACACGAATTAAAATTTAATTTATACTATTGTTATAGTAAAAAAGAAAAAGGGGATAAGTATGAGATTGCCTGAAAAATTTGAGGACAGAATGAAAAAAATGCTCGGAGATGAGTATGATGATTTTATAAAATCAATGGACGAAACTCCGATATTTACGGGAATACGCATAAATACATCAAAAGTCGGTGCAAAAGACGCAGTAATCAAAGAATTTGGTGAACTTCAGAATGTACCTTGGTGCAGCGACGGATTTTATGCGGATAAGTCTAAAATTTCAGGTAATCACCCTTATCACCTTGCGGGACTTTTTTATTTTCAGGAGCCGTCCGCAATGTCAACCGTATCGGCTTTGAATATTGAAAGTGACGATTATGTACTTGATTTGTGTGCCGCACCCGGCGGTAAGGCTACTCAGGCAGGTGCTTTTATCGGCAAAAACGGATTGCTTGTAGCAAATGAAATTGTAAAAAATCGTGCAAATATATTGTCTGACAATATAGACAGATTTGGTTTGACTAATGCAGTAGTCACAAATGAAACACCTCAAAAGCTGGCTGAAAAATATGTGCATTTTTTTGACAAGATTATAGTTGACGCACCGTGCAGCGGTGAGGGAATGTTCAGAAAAGAGCCGCAGGCAGTGGACGAATGGAGTGTTGAACATACGGTTTCGTGCGGCGTAAGACAGAAACATATACTTGATTGTGCAATGAAAATGCTTAAAGACGACGGATATATTGTGTATTCAACGTGCACGTTTGCGCCGGAGGAAAATGAGCAGGTGTGTGCGTATATGCTTGAAAATTATAATGTGGAACTTGTAGAACCGAATAATCTTGATATGCTGTCTAAAGGCAGAGGAGAGTGGTCAAATTCCAACTATGATATGAGCAAAACACGAAGAATTTTTCCACATAAAAATAACGGTGAGGGACATTTTGTGGCGCTGTTTCACAGTTTGGACAATTACGAAAGTGAAGTAAGTAAGCCTAAAAAAACAAGTATGACGGATGCCGAAAAAGTGTACAGACAATTTGAAAAAGAGTTTTTGAATACAGAACTTGATGGTGAATTTTGTCTGTTCGGAGAACAGCTTTACTTGAAACCAAAATGTATTGACGTTGATAAAATTAAGGTTGTCAGAAACGGTCTTAATCTCGGAATATATCGTAAAAACAGATTTGAGCCGTCATATGCGTTGTGTTTGGCACTTAAAAAAGAAGATTTTAAGAATACCGTTGATTTTGAATGTGACAGTGAAGAACTTAAAAAGTATCTTATGGGTAATACAGTCGAATGTGATAAAAAAGGTTGGTGTGCAGTAACTGTAAACGGTTATCCGATAGGTTGGGGAAAAGTGTCAAACGGAATACTGAAAAATCATTTTCCTAAATATTTGAGATTGAAAAGATAGGGAGAAAAATTATGAATTTGTTTGAATCTGAACGTAAGGTTATGGATGTTTTGTGGCGTGAGGGCAGTATAACCGCAGGTGAAATTGCAAAAATACTTAATATTGATATTGGCTGGAACAGAAACACTACATATACGGTGATAAATAAGTGCATAAAAAAAGGTTATATATCGCGTGGAGAAGATAAATTTCTTTGTACACCTGTTATAACGAAAGATGAAGTAAAAAACGATGAATTGGAAGAATTGATGGAAAAGTATTTTGATAATTCACCCGTAAAACTGTTTACTTCTGTTGTAAATTTGGCAGATAAACAGGAACTAAAGAAAATGAAGAAGATTATAAAAAATACCGCTAATCTTTAGATATTAGCGGTATTTTAATTTTTAGTCTTTTATTAATTGATAAAATTCATTACGCAATTCGTGGTCGGTGTCAAAAAGACCACGTATAGCACTTGTGCGTGTTTTAGCACCGCGAGCCTTGATACCGCGAGCTGTCATACAGCTATGCTCACCTTCAACAACAACGATTACGTCCTCAGTATCGCAAACCTTTTGAATAACTTCGGCAATATCCGAGCAGATACGTTCTTGAAGCTGAAGTCTTTTTGAAACCATATCGCATATGCGGGCAATCTTTGAAAGACCGATAACCTTGCCGTTCGGAATATATCCGACGTGGCAATGCATATTGTACATAAGTGCAAGGTGATGTTCACAGTGACTGAAAACTTCAATATCTTTAACGATCACAAGGTCGTTTGAGTCAACCTCAAAGCACTTGTTAAACATTTCAGCGATTTCGTCATTGGTGTATCGCATACCCTCAAAAATTTCGTCATACATACGCGCAACGCGGTCGGGAGTATCCTTTAATCCCTCACGGTCGGGGTCGTCGCCAAGTTCTGTAAGAATTGTGCGTATAGCCTCTTTTATCTTTTCGTGATTAAATTCTTTTTTCATTTAAACACCTCTTTCTTCCGGATCCCAGATAACCTTGTGAAGTTGAATTTGAAATGTTGCGTCACAAAGCACAGGCTCTTTAAGCATTATATTGACAAGTTTTTGTGCGTCATACATTCCGTAAACCGCACCGAGATAAATATGTGGCATTTCGGTGTAAACTTGTTTTAACTTCTTGACTATATCAATAGTCAAGTTCATATCTTCGTCAGAGCCTATAACGAATTTGATAACATCGCAAGGCCGTAGATTAATAAAATTATTCCAAATCATTTTGTCGGTCATACCGCTTGACGGAAGTTTGTAGTCGATAGTAAAAAACAAATTATCCGACTTCGGCACTTTGCCGAGAAAATCAACTATATCAACTGCACCGTTCGTTTCAATATTAACATCACAGCCGATGTCTGTCAGCTTTAAAACAAGCTCCGCACTGTCGGTATGAACAAGAGGCTCACCGCCTGTAAGCGTAACACGCTTGTAAGTCATATTAACCTTTGAAATAATTTCATCAACAGTCATTTCAGTATATTCACATGGTGTTTCTTCACCGAACAGTGAATAAACCGTATCGCAGTACGAACAGCGTAGGTTACATCCTGCAAGACGTATAAATGTTGCACATTGTCCTGTTCGTATGCCCTCGCCGTCAATACTGTCAAAAATTTCGATTACTTTCATTTTGATTTTCCTTATAACAGTTTTATTTTAACATCATCTTTGATGTAGCTTGCAATGTTATCCTGACTTTCCTGTACGTCAACACGATAGCAGAACGGTGCAAGCTCATCGCAAATGTATTTCGCCAAGTTTTCGGCAGTAGGATTGAACGGTACAACTTCATTTATAACCTTGTGGTCAAACTTGTCTTGAATTTTGCGTTTGATGTGTGTAAAATCAAGAACCATACCGTTTTTGTCAAGAGTTTCACTTTGAAGATATACGTCAATTATCCAGTTGTGACCATGAAAATTCGTGCATTTTGAGTCGTAGTCAAGGTCTAACTTGTGTGCCGCACTTATTTCAAATCTTTTCTTTACTTCGTACATTTTTTCATCTCCATATATTGTTCGTAACCGCGTCTTCTGAGCGTGCATGACGGACAGTGTCCGCAGCCTTCGCCGAGTACGCCGTTATAACAAGTAAGTGTTTCGTTGTAAATAGTGTCAAGTACACCCAAATCGTCAGCCATTTTCCAAGTTTCAGCCTTGTTCAGCCACATAAGCGGTGTGTGGATAACAAAATTGTAATCCATAGCAAGATTGATTGTAACGTTAAGAGATTTAACGAAAATATCACGACAATCCGGATAACCCGAAAAATCTGTTTCGCATACGCCTGTTACAAGGTCTGTTATGCCGTGAGTTTTTGCATATATAGCGGCATAGCTTAAAAACAATAAGTTTCTGCCCTCAACAAATGTATTCGGCGGTGCACCCTCCGGCTTTGTTTCCTCAACGGGAATATCTTCACGCGTAAGTGAATTTGCGGAAAGCTGATTTATAATAGGTGTCGGAACGATTTCATAAGGAATACCGACTTTTTTACAAATCTTGTCTGCACATTCAAGCTCAAGCTTGTGACGCTGACCGTAGTCAAAACCTATTGCAGATACATTTTCTTTACCAAATTTGTCTATTGCCCAGAACAGACAAGTTGTACTGTCCTGACCGCCCGATAAAACAACAAGTGCTTTTCTGTTTTTCATTTTAATCCTCCATTTATTTTAAGCTGTCAAACAATCTGTTTTCAGCGATTTTTTCATATTTAGTACCCGGTTGACCGTAGTTTGCAAACGGATAAATAGATATGCCGCCGCGCGGTGTGAAAATACCTTTAACTTCAAGATATTTCGGCTCCATAAGTTTAACAAGGTCTTTCATTATAATATTGATACAGTCCTCGTGAAAATCACCTTGATTTCTGAAACTGAAAAGATACAGCTTTAATGATTTTGATTCAACCATTTTCACGTTTGGAATATAGTTGATAGTGATTTTTGCAAAATCCGGCTGACCTGTGATTGGACAAAGCGACGTAAATTCGGGACAATCGAACGTTACCATATAATCGTTGTCTTGGTGCTTGTTTACGAATGTTTCAAGTACCTCCGGTGCGTATGTGTCCTTGTAGACTGTTTTTTTGTTACCTAAAAGTGATAAACCCTCTGTTTCTTCTTTGTTTCTCGGCATAATAAACTCCTTTTATTCCATTAACCATTTCATTTTTTGAGAGGTTGCGTGAGTCATAATTTCTTCAAGCTTTTCTCTGTCACTGTTTTCGACCGCTTCGGCAATCTTTCCGAGACTTGCCTGCATTTCGTGTATTCTGTTTACAAGCTGTTCCTTGTTTTCAACGAAAAGTTCGCTCCACATTTGAGCGTTTATAATCGCAACTCTTGTACAGTCACGCAAACTTCCCGCACTGAAAAACGTTGAACGTTCAATCATAGGATTGTCGCAAAGAGCAACGGCTACAACGTGCATAAGCTGACTTGTGTATGCGATTACCGCGTCATGTTCTTCCGGTGTTGTTGTGACAACGTGCTTACAGCCGATATATTCGGCAAGCTCACGAATAAGAGCAATATTTTCGGGTTTGTTTTTCTTTGTCGGCGTAATCAGAAATGACGCTTTGTTGAAAAGTGTGTCGGTCGAACTTTGATAACCGCCGACTTCACGTCCTGCCATAGGATGTGCGCCGATAAAGTCCACATTGTCTGGAAGTATTTTAGACATTTCATCAATCATAAAACCCTTAACACCGGAAACGTCTGTTATAACCGCACCCGGTTTGATGTGCGACAAGTTGTTTTTAACCATATCGACATTAAGCTGCGGATAAAGACAAAGTATTATTAAATCAGCGTTATCCATTACTTCGCCTACGTCCGAACTTCCTTCGTCTATTGCACCGTCCTGCTTTGCAAGTAAGACAGTTTCGGATGTTCGGTTGTATGCGGAAATTGTGCAGTTGTGAAAACCGCGAAGTCTGCGTGCGATTGAACCGCCGATTAAACCCAAACCAATTATTGCTACTTTCATTTATTTTCACTCCGTTCTACCATAATTCAAACTATATTTTATCACAAAATTCGCAAATTGTGAATATATATATTAAAATTTTATATTTTTACCTGTCGGCTATTGACGATATATATGTTGAAATGATAAAATATTAAATTGAATACTTATAATTTGAAATAGGAGATTAGTATGTGGAGTGCAGATAAATGGGAGCAGTACAGACTTATAGACAGTGCTGATGGAGAAAAACTTGAATATTGGGGAGATTATCTTTTAAGACGTCCCGACCCACAGGCAGTCTGGAGTTTAAAATCTGATAAAAAACTTTGGAATAAGGCTGACGCTTGGTATCACCGTTCAAAATCGGGCGGCGGAAAGTGGGAGTACTTGAATAAGAAACTTCCCGAGCGTTGGACTGTTAATTATCGCAATTTGACTTTTAATATAAAGCCTATGGGATTTAAGCATACGGGACTTTTCCCCGAACAAGCTGTAAATTGGGATTGGTTTTCGGAGCTTATAAAAAAGGCGGACAGACCTATAAGAGTACTTAACCTTTTTGCATATACAGGCGGTGCAACAGTTGCGGCACTTGAAGCAGGTGCGGAAGTTGTACACGTTGACGCGTCAAAGGGTATGGTAACTTGGGCAAAAGAAAATGTTGTGTCGTCGGGACTTGGCGACAGACCGGTAAGATATATTGTCGATGACGTTGTTAAATTCGTACAGCGTGAAAACAGACGCGGTCGTCAGTATGACGCGATAATTATGGACCCGCCGTCATACGGCAGAGGTCCGTCGGGTGAGGTTTGGAAGATTGAAAATGAACTTTATCCGTTAATTGAAGAATGTATGAAAATTCTTTCGGATAAACCATTATTTTTCCTTATAAATTCATATACGACAGGTCTTAGCGCACAAGTGCTTATAAATGTACTCTCTATGACCGTAGGCAGAAAATACGGCGGTAAAATCACTGCCGATGAGATTGGACTTACGATGAAATCAAATAATCTTGTTTTGCCGTGTGGAATTAGTGGACGCTGGCAGGAACACAGTACAAAATAAATTTAAAGGAACAAATTAAATGATAGAAACAAAAAATCTTTCTTTTATTTACCGTGAAGAAGATATGGAAAGCGGAGAGATAAAAGAGGAAAAAGTTTTAAAGGATATTAACATTGAAATAGAAAAAGGTTCTTTTACCGCCGTACTCGGTCACAACGGCAGCGGAAAATCAACTCTTGCAAAACATTTTAATGCTATACTTTTGCCGTCGGGCGGTAAGGTATATGTAAAGGGTATGGATACAGCTGACGAAAATAATATATTTAATATACGTCAGTCGGCAGGTATGGTTTTCCAAAATCCCGATAACCAAATGGTTGCGGCACTGGTTGAAGATGAGGTGGCGTTTGCACCCGAAAATCTCGGTGTTGAGCCTAAAGAGATACGCAGACGTGTTGACGAGTGTCTTGAAATAGTCAATATGACAAAGTATGCCCAGAGTTCACCGTCAAAGCTTTCGGGCGGTCAAAAACAGAGAGTGGCGATTGCGTCGGTGCTTGCAATGAATCCCGAAATACTTATACTTGACGAGCCGACAGCAATGCTTGACCCAAAAGGCAGAAGTGAAGTTATAAAGACGATAAAAATGCTTAACGAAGAAAAAGACATTACAGTTGTGCTTATAACTCATTATATGGACGAAGCGGCACAGGCGGACAGAACCGTTGTTATTGATGACGGTGAAATTGTGCTTGACGGTACGCCGAAAGAGGTATTTAAAAATGTTGAAAAATTAAAGTCACTCGGTCTTGATGTTCCGCAGGTTACGGAACTTGCGTATGAACTTCGTAAAATGGGGATAGAAATTTCAGATGATGTGCTGACGGTTGATGAGTGTTTTGATGAAATTATAAGAATTTTGGGAGAAACAAAAAGATGATAAAAGCAGAAAACGTTAATTATATATATCAGCAGGGAATGCCTTTTGAACGTCAAGCACTTTATGATGTAAATATTGAAATTGAGGACGGTTCGCTTGTTGCACTTATCGGTCATACAGGCAGCGGAAAATCAACGCTTATTCAGCACTTCAACGCACTTGTAAAACCGACTTCGGGCAAAATTATTATTAACGGTATTGACGTTACCGCTCCGAAAGCCGATTTAAGACTTGTCAGAAAAACAGTCGGACTTGTGTTTCAATATCCCGAACATCAGCTTTTTGAAGAAACTGTATATAAAGATATTGCATTCGGTCCTAAAAATATGGGATTCAGTGATGAAGAAATTGATAAAAGAGTAAGAGAAAGTGCCGCACTTGTCGGACTTAAAGAAAAGCATTTAACGCGTTCGCCGTTCGACTTGTCGGGCGGTCAAAAAAGACGGGTTGCAATAGCCGGTGTGCTTGCAATGAATCCGAAAGTGCTTATACTGGACGAGCCGACCGCGGGACTTGATCCGAAAGGCAGAGATGAAATACTTGCAACGATAAAAAAACTTCACGAAGAAAACAAAGAAATGATAATTATATTCGTTTCACATTCAATGGAGGACGTTGCAAAAACCGCCGAACGTGTAATCGTTATGAATGACGGACACGTTGAAATGCAGGGAACGGTTGCGGAGGTGTTCGCACAAGCGGAGCATTTGCAGAAAATCGGTCTTAATGTACCGCAAGTAACATTGCTTACCGATAAACTGCGACTTGCCGGTTATGATTTGCCCGAGCATATTTATACGGTAAAATATGCCGCGGACGCAATTAAAAAATTAATCGGAGGTGGCGGCAATGTTTAAAGATATAATAATAGGACAGTACGTTCCGGGTAATTCACCGCTCCATAAAATGAATCCGCCCGTAAAAATAATAATGACGATACTTTACATAGTATTGTTGTTCATTTTAAAAAATCCGATTTCATATGTCGTATTTACGATTTACACAATAACATTAATTCTTATAAGCGGTGTACCTTTTAAAATGATATTAAAAGGCTTAAAGCCAATGCTTTGGATATTTATTTTTACGGCGGTACTTAATGTGTTTATGACGCCGGGTGATACGGTGTGGGCACTGAAGATATTTAAGTTTACTTTAAAGATTACAAAAGAGGGTATCGAATCCGGTTCACTTATGGTTATAAGGCTTTTGTATCTTGTAATGGGAACGTCACTTCTTACGCTTACAACGTCACCTTTACAGCTTACGGACGGAATAGAAAAACTGTTAAAACCTTTCAATAAAATAAAAGTTCCGTCACACGAAATTGCAATGATGATGACTATTGCAATAAGATTTATTCCGACGCTTGCCGAAGAAACGGACAAGATTATGAAAGCACAAATGGCAAGAGGTGCGGACTTTGAAACAGGAAATATAATAAGACGTGCAAAGGCTATGATACCGCTTTTGGTACCGCTTTTTGTAAATGCGTTCAGACGTGCCGACGAGCTTGCAACGGCTATGGAGGCAAGGTGCTACAACGGCGGCAATAACCGTACAAAAATGAAAGAAACGCATATGACTAAAGTCGATTTGGGAGCAAGTATCGTATTTGTTTTGGCGGCTGCTCTTATTATGGCGGTAGAATTTTTAATTGAAATTTAGTAATGGAAATGGTATAATGAGAAATATTAAACTGAAAATTCAATATGACGGTACTGATTATCACGGCTGGCAAATACAGAAAAATGACATAACAGTACAGGAAACAGTAAAAAAAGCCGTTCAGAAAATTGTGAATGAAGATGTACATTTGACAGGCTGCGGACGAACAGATACAGGTGTTCACGCCGAAAACTATGTATGCAACTTTTTCACAAATTCAAGAATACCGTCTGAAAAACTGCCGTATGCGTTAAACACATATTTACCGAATGACATTGTTTGTTTTGAGGCGGAAGATACTGACGAAAATTTTCATTCAAACAGCAGTGCGGTGAAAAAGAGATATGTTTATAAAATTTTAAACCGTGAATTTCCCGATGCGGTTATGAACAGATATTCGTGGCATTATAAATATCCTTTGGATATAGAAAAAATGCGGATTGCCGCAAAGGCATTTATCGGTGAACATGATTTTATAGGTTTTGCGTCAAGCGGATTTTCGGTTAAAACAACTGTAAGAGAAATTTATTCGCTTGATGTTGATAAAAACGGGGATATAATAACGATTGATGTTGTCGGAAACGGATTTCTTTACAATATGGTAAGAATTATTGCGGGAACGCTTGTTTTTGTCGGCGGCGGAAAGATTAATCCGAATGATATGACAGACATAATAAATTCAAAGGACAGAGAAAGAGCAGGTATAACCGCTCCGCCGCAAGGACTTTGTCTGAAGGAGGTGTATTACTGATGAAAAACGATGATGAAATAAATGAAAGTTCAATAAGTGACCTCATACATTATGCGGAGGACGAAAAACGTAATACATTTGACGATGAACCCGAAACAGATGATGAATTGGATGATGAAATAACGCAAACAGACGATGAAACTGTATCGGATAAGGAAGAACCTGTTTCGGAAGAAGCAGATGAAGAACCGGAAGACGAGCTTGCTTTAGAAGAAGCAGATGAAGAAAATAGTTCCGAAGAAGAAAAAACTTTAAGTAATAATGTAAATTACGATGATGATACAGATTATCCCGATTATGAAACGGATGTCGGATTTTTTGACGATTTAAAAATCGGAGACCACAAAGGTATAATCATAGGTGTGATAATAGGTATAATTGTTGTAATCGCTTTTATAATGATAGATACAGGAATAATCGGAAATTACAAAAATAATTTTTCAAACAATATATCTAAAGTATTTAAAACGAGTAAAACAGACAAAAATCAATTACCCGACCCAACACAAAAACCTGACGAACAATATAACACAGAAATAAAGTCAAATGAAATTGTTTCTTTTGAGGGTGCGAATGAAACTGAATTTGTACCGTACAAAAACGGTGTTGTATGTGCAAAAATGAATCATATGTCGTATATTGATGGAACGGGAACTGTCGTGTGGGAAATAGATACGGCGATAGTTGATCCGATATTAAAGGTAGACGGAAATTATATTTTAATTGCCGAAAAAGGCAGAAATAAAATTTGTTTGTACATTGACAATAAACTTCAATATGACGTAGACGATCCCGATACTGTTATGTCGGCGGAACTTTCTTCAAACGGTGATGTAGTGGTTGTTACGGATAAATCGTCATACAGAGGCGGTATATCTGTATATAATAAATCAGGCGAACAAATATTCTCGTGGGCGTCAGGAAGTGACGCGGTTATATGTGCCGATATTTCGGCGGCGTCGAGAAGTGTCGCAGTGGCACTTTTAAATTCCGATGTAACCGCAAAAACAACCGTACAGCTTTTTAACGTAAATGAAACAGAAAGCTATGCAAAAATCGAAATGCCCGATACCGTTGTATATGAACTTCAATTTGTGGGTGATAAGGTTAATGCGTTTGGCGACAACAGGGTTACGGGAATTTCATCAAGCGGAAAAATTGTTTATGACAACGATTTTTCAAATGTACAGCTTACACATTCGGCAATAGACTCAAACGGCAATAAACTGTTGGCATTTGACGACGGTAATATACCTATGCTGAATTTGTACAGCAAAAACGGTTTTTTAAAGAACAGTACAACCCTTATAGGCGTTACTGACTTTATAGACATAAATAAAAAATATATACTTTATAACATAGGCAGAGATATTTACTTTGGAAAAACAAATTCAAAAGTAATGTCAAAATATACTGCCGCAATGGATATAAAAAATCTGATTATAGTATCGGATACAACCTTTGTGGTGATTTATTCAAACAGCCTTGAAGTTGTAACCGTATAAAGGGGGTATGGCATGAATATAACTCTTGATATTATTTTATTGGCAGTGCTTGTCATATCGTTTGTTATCGGTTATAAAAAAGGATTTGTAAAATCGGTTTGGAAAATAGTCGCATTGGTTGTAACGATAGTGCTTGTTCTTGCACTTAAAACGCCTACGGTAAACTTTCTTGCAGGTTCTGCTTTGGCAAATAACATAAGCACAAAGATTGCGGAAAATGTCAATATTCCGCAGGGCGGAGGTGTTGATATTGCTGAAACACTGAATTTGCCGGAGTTTATTCAAAGTGATATGACAAATCAAATTGACAGCACCAACAATGCGGTTAATTCGATAAACGAAAAAACCGTAATGTGGCTTACAAATCTTTGCTTGACGGTTATCGCCTGCGTGGCACTGTTTATCATAATACGTCTTATACTTATGGCGGTGTATATGATAATAAACGGTATTACGGAAGCACCGATTATAAAAGGTATAAATAAATTTATGGGTGGAATTTTTGCAACGATAAATATAATTTTTATTATATTTTTGTTGCTTGCACTTGTATCAATGTTTGCACCGGCAGAGAGCAATCTGTATGAAATGATTGACAAAACATATGCAGTAAAATATTTATATAATTATAATATATTACTTCAACTATTTATGAAAATCTAAGGAGGAAAAAGAAATGTACAGTGATATAGTAAAAAAAGGATTAGAGAAAACACCTCATCGTTCGCTTTTTAAAGCGTCCGGATTTACAGATGAAGAAATCGAAAGACCGCTTATAGGTGTTGTAAGTGCTAAGAATGAAATCATTCCCGGACACATTCACCTTGATAAAATCGCAGAGGCGGTAAAGACAGGTGTAAGAATTGCCGGCGGTACACCGTTGGAATTTCCTGCAATCGGTGTTTGCGACGGTATCGCAATGGGACATAAGGGAATGAAATATTCTCTTGCAAGCCGTGAGCTTATTGCCGATTCAATCGAATCAATGACTATTGCACACGGTCTTGACGCTCTTGTACTTATTCCAAACTGTGATAAAATCGTTCCGGGTATGCTTATTGCGGCGGCAAGATTAAATATTCCTGCTATCATAGTAAGCGGCGGACCGATGCTTTCAATTAATTATAAAGACAAGTATCGTGACCTTAATACTGCATTTGAGGCAGTCGGTGCATTTAAAGCGGGTAATATTGATGAGGACGAACTTCTAAGACTTGAAAATGCGGCTTGTCCGTCATGCGGTTCATGTTCGGGTATGTTTACTGCAAACTCAATGAACTGTCTGTGTGAAGTTCTTGGTATGGCTTTACCCGGTAACGGTACAATTCCTGCTGTTTATTCTGAAAGAATACGTCTTGCAAAGCATGCAGGTATGAAGATTATGGAACTTCTTGAAAAGAACATTAAGCCGAGAGATATTATCACTCCGGATTCAATTTATAATGCACTTCGTGTTGATATGGCACTTGGCTGCAGTACAAACTCAATGCTGCACCTTCCTGCAATAGCACATGAGGCAAAAGCACCTATAACACTTGATTACGCAAATGAAATCAGTAAAGAAACACCGAACCTATGTCACCTTGCTCCTGCAGGCGAACATCACGTTCAGGATTTGTATGCGGCAGGCGGTGTTCAGGCACTTATGAACGAGCTTTCAAAGAAGAACTTGTTAAAGCTTGATACAATTACCGCGACAGGTAAGACTTTGGGTGAAAATATTAAGGACTGCACTGTACTTGACTATAACGTAATCCGTCCGATAGATAATCCGTACAGTCAAACAGGCGGTATTGCCGTATTAAAGGGTAATCTTGCTCCTGACGGCTCTGTTGTTAAGAGAAGTGCCGTTGCAAAAGAAATGTTGCAACACGAAGGACCTGCAAAGGTTTATAACAGTGAGGAAGAGGCTATTGAGGCTATTTATACAGGTAAGATTGTAAAGGGTGACGTTGTTGTTATACGTTACGAAGGTCCAAAGGGCGGACCTGGTATGAGAGAAATGCTTTCTCCTACATCTGCAATATGTGGTATGGGACTTGATAAGGACGTTGCTCTTATTACAGACGGACGTTTCTCAGGCGCTACAAGAGGTGCGGCTATCGGTCACGTTTCACCAGAGGCTGTTGAAGGCGGTCCTATCGCATTTATACAAGACGGCGATATTATTTCTATTGATATAGATAAGTGTCAGATTAACTTTAAGGTCAGCGAAGAAGAAATGGCTAAGCGTAAAGAAAATTGGACTCCGCTTGAACCAAAGGTTAAGACAGGTTATCTGAGAAGATACTCAAAGATGGTTTCTTCTGCAATTCAAGGTGCAGTTATGTTAGACGACTAAAGAACAAATGATTATACAAAAAATGCATTTCTTATATGGAATGCGTTTTTTTGTAAGGTTGACAAATCAAATCATTTAAAATATAATGTAGGTAATATATAATAGAAAGAGAGCAAGTATATGCAAGACGGAGTTAAACTTGAACGTAAGACTAAAGATGAACTGAAACAAATAGCGCAAGGTCTTGGAATAGAAAAAATTTCAACTTTAAAAAAAGATGAAATAATTGCATTGATTCGCGAAAAACGTGAACAGATTGCAAATGAGGAAAAACAGAAAGTGCAACCGAAAAAACGTGAACGTCCGGCAGACGCCGTTGAAGTAAAGGGTGTGCTTGACGTAATGACAGACGGTTTTGGTTTTCTTCGTATGGAGAACTATATGTCGGGCAAAAACGATATATATGTGTCACCTACACAAATAAGAAGATTTAATTTAAAGACCGGTGATGAAATTGTCGGTGATTGCCGACCGTCACAAGATGAAGATAAGTTTTCTCCGTTACTGTTTGTAAAGACTATAAACGGCGACCCGCTTGAAATTGCTTTAAAACGCAGACCGTTTGAACGTCTTACACCGATATATCCGAAAGAAAAAATAAGCCTTGATACAGGTGACAGAACAAGAACCGCATCAAGACTTATAGATTTAATCGCACCAATCGGAAAAGGTCAGAGAGGTATGATAGTTGCACCGCCCAAGGCAGGTAAAACTACTATATTAAAACAAATTGCTCAATCTATATCCGAAAATTATCCCGATATTAAATTGATAGTACTTTTAATAGATGAAAGACCGGAAGAAGTTACTGATATAAAACGTTCAATAGACGGTGAAGTTATATATTCTACATTTGACCAAATGCCCGAAAATCATTGTAAGGTTGCGGAAATGGTGCTTGAAAGAGCGTCAAGACTTGTGGAGCAGAAAAAAGATGTAGTAATTTTGCTTGATTCAATCACAAGACTTGCAAGAGCATATAACTTGACAGTTCAGCCGACAGGAAGAACTTTGTCCGGCGGTCTTGATCCAGACGCATTGTATAAGCCGAAAAAGTTTTTCGGTGCGGCTCGTAATATAGAAGAGGGCGGAAGTCTTACAATTTTGGCAACGGCACTTGTTGAAACGGGCAGCAGAATGGATGATGTTATTTTTGAAGAATTTAAGGGTACGGGTAATATGGAATTGAAACTCGACAGAAATCTTCAGGAAAAACGAATTTTCCCTGCTATTGATATTTTGAAATCGGGTACAAGACGTGAAGAAGATTTGCTTAATGACCGAGAAAAAGAGGCTTGCTGGATTATAAGACGAGAGCTTGGCAGAAATTCAAATACCGAAACCATTGTCAGCTTTTTGCAGTATATGAGAAGTACAAGTAGCAATAAAGATTTTGTTGAGTTGATTATTAATAATTACGGAAGAAAATAATTTTTTGAGAACTGTAACGATTAGTTGCAGTTCTTTTTTTTGTTGTAATCGACACAAATAGTGTATATAATAAGAAATAATCCACAATATATAGTACAATGAAAAAAAGTTCAAAAAAAATG
>ERZ837487.1412-NODE-1412-length-28957-cov-25.988132_pt1 | contig 28957 bp, 22 predicted proteins | sample MGYA00519911_ERZ837487 | MGnify/ENA primary metagenome ERZ837487 (study PRJEB31850, sample SAMEA3708818) | human gut metagenome | biome: human gut; feature: human-associated habitat; material: faeces | place: China | collected 2014 ... | reverse complement strand
TACTGATTCGTAGTCAGTCACTCTATCCAGCTGAGCTACCAACGCATACGTTCCGTTCGGAACATGACATATTTTATCACTCCGAAGCGGTTTTGTCAACTGTTTTTTGCAATTATCTTTTTATTTTTTTGCAAAGTCCGTCTTTTTCTCGCTGTTCCGTCCTTTCGGTCTCAATTTTCCGTCTTTGCTGCGGCAGCGGCGTGCCGGACAGGCAAGCGGCACTGCGCCGAAAGGGCCGACCGCGCAGGTCCTGCAGGCTATTTTTTCATTTTTGCGGCGTTCTATGCGATAAATGCCCGCATTCCACATTTTTATGATTTTTATTGTATCGTTTTTATCATTCTTGTGATATAATAGCCTTACTATAGTTTGAAATCGTGCTTTGACAGGGGCGCAGGCTTTCGCAGCCGACCGCGTCCCGGCGGCAAAGCATCACGGAGGGTAGATCCTATGAAACTGGTAAGCGTGGAAACTCCTGAAAAGAGTGTCTGCAAAATGACTTTCAGCGCCAGCCCGGAAGAGCTGGAAGCTGCATCCAATGCCGTTTATGAGCGCACCCGCGCCTCTTATACGATCAAGGGCTTCAAAAAGGGCGAAGCGGACCGTGCACAGATCGAGGCCGACCGCGGTGAACACACCTTCTGGTACGATGCCATCAACGACCTGATGGACAAGGATGTGCCTGCACTGTATGATGCCGCTCTGGCCGAGCACGGTTATGTGCCGGTGGACGAGCCCACCTACGATCTGGTCAGCGTCAAAAAGGACGAGGGTTTTGTGGCCACTGCTACCGTTGCCCTGCAGCCTGAGCTGAACCTGACCAAAACCACTGGTTTCGTCACCGAGTGCGTCACGCCGGAAGTGGCCGACAAAGAGATCGACAGCGTGTTGGAACGTCGCCGCAATGCTGCCGCTGAGCTGGTGCCTCACAAGGGTCCTGCCGTCAAGGGCAACATCGTACATATCGATTACGAAGGTCTGCTGGAGGGCAAGCCCTTTCAGGGTGGCACTGCCAAGAATCAGGCTGTCCAGCTGGGCAGCGGCCGCATGATCCCCGGTTTCGAGGAAGGCATTCTTGGCCACAAGGCCGGCGAAGAGTTCGACGTTTTCGTCACCTTCCCGAACCGCTATCACGCCAAAGAGCTGGCCGGCAAGCCGGTAGTGTTCAAGATCAAGCTGATCGACGTCTGCGTGCGCCAGATCCCGGCGCTGAACAGCGACTTTGCCAAGAAGGTCGCCAACGTGGACACGCTGGACGAGCTGCGCGCTCAGGTGAAGCAGCAGCTGCACGACGGCAAGCATGCCAGCGCTCTCAACCGCGCCAAGGATCAGATCCTTACCCAGCTGTCGGATGCCGCCGAAGGCGAACTGCCCAGTGTTCTGGTGGAGAACACCTACCAGCTGCAGATGGAACAGATCCAGCAGCAGCTGCAGATGCAGCGCACCAGTCTGGACCGCTACCTGAGCCAGATCCACGAGACCCGTGAGAGCTTTACTGCAAAGGTCCGTTCCTCTGCTGAGAAGACCGCCCGTGTCCGTATGGCTCTGCTGCAGATCGCTCAGCAGGAGGGTCTGGTGCCCACCGAAGAGGATATCGAAAAGCAGCTGGCTGAGCGTGCCGAACGCGCCAAAAAGACGCTGGAAGAGATCAAGGAAAAGTCCAATATCCCTGCCATGCGCCGCAACGAGGGCATCCGCAAGGCTGCCGACTGGGTGATCGACCATTCCACCATCGAAGAGAAGTAAGTTTTTGACAGAAACAAAGCCCGTGCTTTCGCACGGGCTTTGTTTCTTTTTTGAAGCATCAGCTTAACAGCTTGAACCCCATGATGACGATGCCGAGCACCACCAGCACCACGCCAGTGGCGCGGTTCAGGGTCTTTGCGTCTGCCTTATTGGCAAACACTGCCGCGATGCGCGCCCACAGCAGGGTAAACACCACGCACAGCGCCCACACGAACCAGTCCGGTGTGCCGCCGATCATGAAGTGGGACACCGCACCGGTCAGGGCAGTAAAGGTCATGATGAACACGCTGGTGCCAACGGCCGTTTTCAGCTCGTAACCCAGCACGCTGGTGAGGATGAGCAGCATCATCATGCCGCCGCCTGCACCGATGAAGCCGCAGATGAAACCGATGATCACGCCGCACACCACCGACTGAATGGCGCGCTTCTGTGCGCTGATGCCCTGCATAGCTTCCTTGGTGGTCATGACCGGGCGCACGATGAACTTGATGCCCAGCAGGAAGGTCATGAACACCGAGAACCCGCCCATGGTAGCCGAGGGCACCTTGCTGGCCACCCAGCTGCCCACCACCGTGAATGCCAGCACGCTTGCCATCATGATGAGACCGTTTTTGATGTCGAGGTTCTTGTTTTTATGATAGGTGTAGGCCGAAACAGCGCTGGCCAGCACGTCCGAGGAAAGGGCAATGCCCACCGCCATATAAGGATCCATGTGCAGGAAGGTGATGAGCATGGGGCTGATGACCGCCGCCGCGCTCATGCCTGCAAAGCCGGTGCCGAGGCCTGCGCCCATACCGGCAAAAAAGGCCACGATGATGGTAAACAAAACGCTCATATTACGGGTTCTCCTTTAAAATTTCGTCCAGATTTTTCCCGATGATTTCCATCGTGCGGAAAAACGCTTCCCGGGTCGGCTCGTCGGTATTGGTCAGCAGCCGCGCAAAGAACGCATTCTGCACAGCGCGTCCCCGCTCAATGACCGGGCGGGTCTTTTCGGTGCAGAGCAGCTCGGTCTTGCGGCGGTCGCCCGGAACGGCGCGCCGTTCCAGATAACCTTCCTTCACCAGCCGCTCCACATGCATGGAGACCAGATTGGCCTTGATATGCCGGATCTCCACGATATCACTGGCAGTCCGGCAGTCCGGGTTGTTGGCAAGGAACATCAGGATATCAAAGGCCGTCTGCGGCAGTTTCAGCTCCTGACACAGGGGCTTGCAGACCGCATTGTATGCCTGCGAGGTCTTGATGGCAAATTCCATGCTCGGATTCATTGCTTATTCCTTTCGTTTTTGAATCTTTCAATTTTGAAGTATTATAATGTAAAACATGGGCGTTGTCAAGGGTTCCGCCAGCAAAAAACGGTGCTGCACAAAAGAATGCACAGCACCGTTTTTGCTATTTTATTTTCCTCAGAAAATCATCACAGCCGCAAACCGCACCAGCAGGGCGCAGATCCACGCCACAGCGCACTGGTTCACCACCATGATGACAGCCCACTTGTTGCCAAGCTCCCGCTTGACTGCCGCCACAGCCGCAATGCAGGGGGTGTACAGCAGGCAGAACACCAGCAGGGGAGCCGCCTGTGCCGGGGTCAGGGCCACCGCCAGCGCGGCCTCGGAGCCGAACAGAATAATCAGAGTGGACACCACGCTCTCCTTTGCCATGAAGCCGGTGATGAGCGCTGTGGACACCCGCCAGTCCGCAAAGCCCAGCGGCGCAAACAGCGGGGCGATGTCGCCCGCGATGCGGGCCAGGATGCTGGCCTGCGGGTCGGCCGTCAGGCTGAGCTGCAGATTAAAGTTCTGCAGGAACCAGATGACGATGGTGGCGGCAAAGATGACCGTGAAGGCCTTCTGCAAAAAGTCCCGCGCCTTTTCCCACAGCAGCTGCGCCACGTTTTTCAGGCCGGGCAGGCGGTAGTTGGGCAGCTCCATGACGAAGGGCACGGCCTCGCCCTTGAACACCGTGCTCTTGAGCAGCAGCGCCGCCAGTACGCCCACCACGATGCCGCCGAAGTACAGCAGCACCATTACAAGCCCCGCGTACTTGGGGAAGAAGGCCGCCGCAAACAGGCTGTAGATGGGCAGCTTTGCGGAGCAGCTCATGAACGGGGTGAGCAGGATGGTCATTTTGCGGTCGCGCTCCGAAGGCAGGGTGCGGCTTGCCATCACGCCGGGCACGGTGCAGCCAAAGCCGATGAGCATGGGCACGATGCTGCGGCCGGACAGGCCGATGCGGCGCAGCAGCTTATCCATCACAAAGGCCACACGCGCCATGTAGCCGGTATCCTCCAGCATGGAGAGGAAGAAGAACAGCACCACGATGATAGGCAGAAAGCTCAGCACGCTGCCTACGCCGGTAAAGATGCCGTCGATGACCAGCGAGTGCACCGCCGCGTTGACGTTCCAGTTGGTCAGGGCGGTGTCCACAAGGCCGGTCAGGGCGTTGATGCCCATTTCCATGAGGTTCTGGAAGAACAGGCCGATGACGTTGAAGGTGAGGAAGAACACCAGACCCATGATGGCGATAAACGCCGGGATGGCGGTGTACTTGCCGGTAAGGAACTTGTCGATGCGGTTGGAGCGCAGCTGCTCCTTGCTTTCGTGGGGCTTGACCACCGTCTGCGCCACCAGTTCCTGAATAAAGGAGAAGCGCATATCCGCAATGGCGGCGGCGCGGTCCAGCCCGCGCTCCTGCTCCATCTGCACGATGATATGCTCGATCATCTCTTTTTCGTTCTGATCCAGCTTCAGCGCCTGCTCGATGCGCTGGTCGCCCTCCACCAGCTTGGTGGCAGCAAACCGCACCGGGATGCCCGCCGCCTTGGCGTGATCCTCGATCAGGTGCAGGATGCCGTGGATGCAGCGGTGCACTGCGCCGCCATGGTCATCCTCGCTGCAAAAGTCCATGCGTCCCGGCCGCTCCTGATACTTTGCCACATGGACAGCGTGGTCCACCAGCTCATCCACGCCCTCATTCTTGGCGGCGGAGATGGGAATGACCGGGATGCCCAGCATGGCTTCCATCTTGTTGATACGCACTGTGCCGCCGTTGCCGCGCACCTCGTCCATCATGTTCAGCGCCAGCACCATGGGAGTGTCCAGTTCCATCAGCTGCATGGTCAGGTAGAGATTGCGCTCGATGTTGGTGGCGTCCACGATGTTGATGATGCCGGTGGGCTTTTCGCCGATGATGAACTGCCGGGTGACGATCTCCTCACTGGAATAGGGCGACATGGAGTAGATGCCCGGCAGATCAGTCACTTCGGTTTCCGGGTGGCCCTTGATGGCACCGCTCTTGCGGTCCACCGTCACGCCCGGGAAGTTACCCACATGCTGGTTGGAACCGGTAAGCTGATTGAACAGGGTGGTCTTGCCGCAGTTCTGGTTGCCGGCCAGCGCAAAGGTCAGGGTCTTGCCCTCAGGCAGTGGATTTTCGCCCTCCTTGATGTGGTATTTACCACCCTCGCCAAGGCCGGGGTGATCCACCATTTTATCATCCACCGGGGCGTGCGCCGCCGGGGCCTTTTCGGTGGGGGTGATGCCGATCTGCGCGGCATCGTCCAGACGCAGGGTCAGCTCATAGCCGTGGATGCGCAGCTCCATGGGGTCGCCCATGGGTGCCAGTTTGATCAGGGTGACTTCTGCCCCCGGGATAAGACCCATATCCAGAAAATGCTGGCGCAGTGCACCGCTTCCGCCCACCGTGTTCACGACGGCGCTCTTGCCGATCTGCAACTCTTTTAATGTCATATGTCATGCCCCTCTTTGAGCGAGATTTGTTAGTTTATGTTAACAATAGTAATATAGGCTAACTTATAGTCGTTGTCAATAGAAGGGATGTGAAAAAATCGGCTAAGAATGCCAGCTTTTTGCACCGGTCACAAAAAAGCAAAAGCGCCGCGCATCCTCGTTTCAGAGAATGCACGGCGCAGTGGATTTATGCTGTTATTTCACGGTGTGGTAGCCATCGGGGTTGTGGCTCTGCCAGTTCCAGCTGTCGGCGCACATCTCCTCGATGCCGTACTGCGCCACCCAACCCAGCTCGTTCTTTGCCTTGGTGGGGTCGGCGTAGCACTCGGCGATATCGCCGGGGCGGCGCGGATCGATCACATAGGGGATCTCCTTGCCGCAGGCCTTGGAGAAGGCGTGGATGACTTCCAGCACGCTGTAGCCCTTGCCGGTGCCCAGATTGCAGATGAACAGGCCGCAGTTCGTTTCCAGCTTCTTGATGGCACAGACATGGCCGCGGGCCAGATCCACCACATGGATATAGTCGCGCACGCCGGTGCCGTCCGGGGTGGGGTAGTCGTTGCCAAAGACGTGCACTTTTTCCAGCTTGCCGACCGCCACCTTGGCGATATAAGGCATCAGGTTATTGGGGATGCCGTTGGGGTCCTCACCGATGAGGCCGGACTTGTGGGCGCCGATGGGGTTGAAGTAGCGCAGCAGCGCCACATTCAGGCTGGGGTCAGCCTTGCAAACATCCTGCAGGATGCGCTCGGTGAAGGCCTTGGTGGTGCCGTAGGGGTTGGTGGTGGCACCCACAGGGAAGTCCTCGGTAATGGGCACGCTGGCGGGGTCGCCGTAGACGGTGGCGGAAGAGCTGAACACGAAGTTCTTGCAGCCGTGACGGCGCATCACATCCAGAATGACCAGTGTGCAGTTGAGGTTATTATAATAGTATTCGATAGGCTTGGAGACACTCTCGCCCACAGCCTTGTAGGCTGCAAACTGGATGACAGCGGTAATGTCCGGGCACTCGGAGAAGATCTTTTCCACGTCCTCGTGGCAGGTCATATCTGCTTTGTAGAAGCGGAAATCCTTGCCGGTGATCTGCTTCACGCGGTCCAGCACCACCGGAGAAGCGTTATAGTAATTGTCCGCCACGACCACGTCGTAGCCGGCATTCAACAGTTCGATGCAGGTGTGGCTGCCGATATAACCGGCACCGCCGGAAACCAAAATTGCCATAGTCCAGTACCTCTCTCTCATTCACATATCATTTGCACCGGTGTTCTCCGGCTCTGCCTAAAGGATACCGCTTTTGGCAGGCAGAATCAAGAGATGTGTTTTTTATTCGCATGTGTTTTTGTTGCATGTTTTTCTAAAAAGCTTTTGATTCAAAATGATTTTTCGTCCATTTGTCATGGAGAGAAGGCCCGGTTTGTGCAAATAGGAGAAAGAAACAGGACGGCCGTCCGTTTACCGGGAGCCGTCCTGTTCAGAAGTTACAGTTTCCCGCACTGTTTGCCGGTGAAGAACCGCAGCGTCGTGGTGGCGCGGAACACCTTGCCCGCCCGCAGCACGGTGGAGGGGAACTCCGGGTGCGAAGGGCTGCAGGGATAGTGCTGGGTCTCCAGCGCAAAGCCGCCGTATTTCTGCATCGGTACGCCGCCTTTGCCCGGGGCGGGGCAGTCCTGCAGGAAATTGCCAGTGTACAGCTGGATGCCAGGCTGGGTGGTGTACAGCTTCATGCTGATGCCGGTCTTATCGCTGGTGGCCCATGCGCAGATGCTCTGGCTGGAACCGCGGGCGCGGTCGATGACAAAGCAGTGGTCGTAGCCGCCGCCCACCATGGTGGTCTGAGGATAGCCGGTATCGATCTCTCTGCCGATCAGCTTGCCGGCACGGAAGTCCATCGGGGTGCCCGCCACCGGCAGGATATTGCCGGTGGGGCAGGTGGTATTGTTGCCTTCCAGATAGTTGGAGGCATAAATACGCAGCTTCTGGTTCAGCACATCGCCCCCGCCGTCCAGATTGAAATAGCTGTGGTTGGTCAGGTTGATGAGGGTGTCTGCATCGGAGGACACCCGGTAATCCATGCGGAAGGCATTGTCCTCGGTCAGGGTATAGCGCACCGCGATCTTCAGATTTCCGGGGAAACCGTCCTCTCCATCGGGGCTTTCGGTCTCCATCAGCAGAGTGTCACCGAAGGATTTGACCCGGTAGAGTTTGCAGGGGAAGGTGCCGTGCAGATGGTGTTCGCCGCAGTTCTTTTTCAGCTGGTAGGTCTTGCCGCCCACGCTGAACACAGCGTTCTCGATGCGGTTGGCGTAGCGGCCCACAAAGGCACCGCAGCAGGTGCTGCTGGAGGACGTGAAGTCCTTTTCGTAGTCTGCCATGGTATCGTGGCCCAGAACCACATCCACCGGGCCGTTTTTGGTCGGTACGATGATATTTTTGATGATACAGCCGTAATCCAGGACATGCACTTTCAGGCCGTCGGGATTGGAAAGGATGTACTCTGTGACATTGGCGCCCTCTTTGGTCACACCGAAGGGCTTGGATCGGATCTGTGCCATTGGGCATTCGCCTCCTCAGTTTTTTCTTGGAATACAGCCGGGCACACTCCCACTGTATTTGTATTATATTTATGATTATATCACAGTTTTGCATCTCTGTGTAGGAAACGTTTTAGAATTTGCATCCAATTTTTGCGGCTATTTTTTGTTCGATTTGAAAAAACCGGTGCATTTTGCCCCAAAACCGGCCAAAGCCGTGCACATGGCAGGATATTTTGTTGGATTTGTGCGAAAACAACATTGATATTCGGCTCCGCTCACGGTAAAATGGGGATGTACGATCACAACATCTACGGGAGAAGCGCCATGGCAGTACAACAGAGCACCGATGAAATCTATCATATTCTGGAGGACGAGATCTGTTCGTTGAAGATTCTGCCCGGGGAAAGCCTGAGCGAAAACCAGTTGTGCAAGCGGTTCGGCATCTCGCGCACGCCTATCCGCAGTGTACTGCAACGGTTGGAGCAGAACCACTTTGTGCAGATCATCCCCTGCAAGGGTACCATCGTCACCACCATCGACCCCGGCGTGGTGGACCAGATCATCTTCCAGCGTGTCGCTGTGGAGACTATGGTGTTCCGCGATTTTGCCCAGAGCTGCTCGCCCATGGAGATCATTGAGGTAGAGCACCTGTATGACCTTCTGTTGCAGGCCGGTGAAGGGCGGGAACATCTGGAGACCTTCGATATCAATCATTTTCTGGCCAGCGACCTTGCCATGCACCACTACTGGTTCCGCAAGACCGGCAAGGAATATCTTTGGCATCTGCTTACTCTGCCGCAGGCCGATTACTCCCGGTTCATCCGGCTGGACATCGTAGGCGGGCGGAATGTGCCAAGCGTGCTCAGCGAACACCGGGAGATGCTGCGCATCCTGCGCGAACGCGACCTTGACGCCATCGAACCACTGATGCGCAAGCACCTGTACGGCGGTATGACCCGCATGGGCGGCAAGATCTATTCGGACGAATACCGGTCCTTCTTCAACTATCAGTAACAACAACAAAAGCGATGGCCCGCGGGCCATCGCTTTTTGTTGTTGTCTTATTCTTATGCTTCCGGTGCAGCCGGTGCGTTCTGTGCCGCAATGAACTCTGCTGCGTCATCCGGGATATCATCCAGATCATCGCCGCCCACATCCACATTCAGCGGGGGCTTCTTGAACAGGATATCGTACAGGACAGGCACGATATACAGGGTCATCAGGGTAGCATAGCTCAGGCCGCAGATGATCACAATGGCCATTCCGCTCATCAGCTGGCTGGCCATGTCATCGCTGAGCACCATCTGCAGCATGGCAAGAACCGTGGTCAGGGTGGTCATCAGGATCGGGCGCATACGGGTCTTGCCGGTAGCCACCAGCGCCGCACGGCGTTCCATACCGCCAAGACGCAGCTGGTTGGCGTAGTCCACAAAGACGATGCCGTTGTTGACAACGGTGCCCATCAGGACGATGAAGCCCATCAGAGAGATCATCGTCAGCTGCTGGCGGGTCAGAAACAGGCCCAGCAGGCCGCCGGTAAAGGCCAGCGGCACCGTGAACAGCACGATGAAGGGGGACAGCAGGCTCTGGAACTGCGCCACCATGACCAAATACACAAAGGGCAGAGCCAGCGCCATCCACTGGACCATCTCGTCCACCATGAAGTTGACGTTGTCGCTCTCGCCGCCCATGGAGAAGCTGCAGCCGTCGGGCATCTCGTCGCTGAGGGCAAACTCATCCAGCTTCTTCTGGATCACGCGGGACTGCACCGTCGTGTTGTAGCCTTCCAGTGTATCCGCCGTGACGGTGATAAACTCGGTCTGGTTCTCGCTGGTCAGGGAGTCCGGTGCCGTGCCGGTGTCCCATGTGGCGATATCCGCCAGCGTGCAGGTGCCCGTCTCGGTGGTGCCATCGGCAGACATCACACTGGTGTCAAAGGTCAGGTCCATCATGTTTTCCTTGGTCACCGGGTCAAGGTTGTTGGTGATCTGGACATCCATGGTGGTGCCGTCCACGGTCACAGGGGTCTGGGCCGTGGTGGTGGTGGTCAGCTTGGCCGCGATCTTCTGGTACACCTCTGCGACCGTCAGGCCATAGGAGCGCACCTTGTCGCGGTCGATCTTCAGGTTGATGGTAGCATCGCCCGCACCCAGACCATTGGTTGCATTGGCAAAGCCATCGGTGTTGTTGACAAGTTCCACCACCTTCTCGGACAGCTTGGTCAGAGTATCGTGGTCAGCGCCGTAGATCTTGACCGAAAGGCCGCCGGACAGCTGGCTGGTCAGCTCTTCGGTCATGCCGGCGATCTCCACAGAAGCGGTGCAGTTTTCCACACCATCCACTGCCGTGACCAGTGCCTGACGGGCATTCTCGATCTCCTTCGAAGAAAGGCTTTCGTCCAGCATCACGTTGATCTTATAGCTGCCGTAGCTGTTGGCTGCGTTCAGCAGGTCGGTGATCTGCGAAGGCAGGCCCAGCTGGCTGATATCCATGCCGGCCACGCTGGTGTCGGTGGTGATGCCAACTTCTTTTACATGGTCCACCGCCATGACGGCTTCCACCACCTTGCCGGCAGCCGCAAAGGAAGCATCCTTGTCCAGACTGTCGTCGGTAGAGAGGGTAATGGTGGCTTCGTTGCTGGTGATGGTGGGCAGCAGTTCGATGCCCATGGACATGACCTGCGCGGCGCTGAATACCAGCAGCGCCACGGCTGCGATCAGCGGCAGGGCGCGGTGCTTCAGGCACCAGTCCAGACTCTGGGCATACTTATCCTGAATTTTCTCAAACCAGACCAGACGCTTGGGTTCGGCCTTTTTCAGCACAGTGGATGCAGCCGCCGGGACCACCGTGACAGCCACGATCAGCGAAGCCATCAGGCAGTAGCCGATGCACAGGGACATGGGCAGCATCAGGCTGCGCACCAGACTGGACGAGAACACCACCGGCAGGAACACGCAGACCGAGGTGAGGGTAGACGCCACAACGGACATGCCAACCTGTTTTGTGCCCTGCACGGCAGCCCGGGCAGCGGGCACACCGCGGCTGCGCAGACGGTAGATGTTTTCGATGACGACCACCGAGTTATCCACCAGCATACCGATGCCGAGGGAGAGGCCCGCCAGTGTCATGACGTTCATGTCCAGACCGGTAAAGTACATCAGAACCACGGCAAACAGCACCGACAGCGGGATGCTGATGCCGACCACGAGGGTGGGCTTGATGTCCTTGAGGAAGATGGCCAGCACCAGAATAGCCAGCGCTGCGCCCACAGCCATGCTGGTGAGGATGCTCTGGATGATGACCGTGATATAGTTGCCCTGGTTGGACAGCACCACCACATGCAGGCCGTCATACTGGGCTTCCAGCTCCTTGAATGCCGACAGGCAGTTGTCGGAAACATCGCTGGCGCTGGAGTTGGAGTTCTTGTAAATTTTCAGCACCGAAGCCTGCTGGCCGTTCAGGCGGGTGTAGCTGTCGGCTGCGTTGTCGATGACCTCTACATCCGCAACATCCGACAGGCGCACGTCGCCGTAGCCGTCCACATGCAGCAGCAGGGCACCGGCGATATCCTCCACGCTGTCGTACTCTTCGCCGACCTTCAGCAGCCACGACTGGCCGTCCTTGTCCTGCACATAACCTGCCGGCATGGAGAAGTTCTGGGCATAGATCAGCTTTGCAAGGGTGTCGATATCCAGCTGTTTTGCCACGTCGGCCTGCGCCAGTGCGCTGGCTTTTGCCGTCTCGTATTCCTGCTTGGCGCTTTCCAGCTGCTTTTCGTATTCGTTCAGCATCTCACGCGCTTCGGTGAACTGCATATAGGCGTTGAGCTGCTGCTGGGAGAAATTGCCCAGCGCATTGGAAAACTCGGTCATCAGCTGGGGCACATTGTCCATGGCCTTGATGGTGTTTTCCAGCGTGTTGTAAACCGTGTTCAGGCTGGCCTGCAGCTTTACTTCGTCCACAAGGTCCTCTGCCGTGCTGCCTTCGGAGCCGGTCTCGGTGTTGATACGCTCCTGCAGTTTCTGAAGGGCAGAGGTCAGCTTATCGGTGATATTGCGCAGCTCGGCCACGATATCGATCAGGCTGTCGATATCCCGCATGCCGGTCTGGTTGAACTTGTCCAGAACCTTCTGCAGGCCGTCGCGCACTTCGATCAGGGCCTGCTGGATCTCCGGCTCCTTGACCACGGCGATCAGACTGTTGACGCTTTCCAGCAGAGCCTGCGCCTGATTCTTGACCGCTTCCACTGCAGCGCCCACCTCGGTGCTCATGGAGCCCATGACCGAGTTGGACACCGTATTGCCGAAGTTCTTCATCTGCTTTTCGTATTCTTTGCGTCCGGCAGCGATCTGCGCTTCGGCGCTGTCCAGCTGGGCACGGGCTGCCGACAGCTGGGTGTCGATGAGTTCCAGCAGCTTCGCGTTGATCTCATCGATCTTGGTCTGGTTCAGCTGCACCTGCACCAGCTTTTCCACAAGGCCGTTGGCCGAAACACTGGATACACCGCCCTTGCGCTGAACATAGGGCACCATGGTGTTCTTGACAAAATCCGACAGATCGTAGATATCGCTGCCTTCCCGGCTGACAGCCACGGTCATGAAAGCGTTCATGTTCAGGCTGTACTCAATGATGGAAGGGGTCAGGCAGCTGCTCGGCAGGTCGCTCTTGGCCTGATCCAGCTTGTTGGATACCTTGACCAGAGCGCTGTTCATATCCGTGTCATCCGCGAACTGCATCAGCAGCAGACTGTAGTTTTCCGCTGAAGTAGCCGTGATCTTTTCCACACCGGGCACCGTGAGGGAGTTTTGCAGAACATCCGAAACTTCACTCTCCACGCGCTCCGGGCTGGCACCGGGATACACTGTGACCACCATCAGATAGGGGGTGCTGACGTCCGGCAGCAGATTCGTCTGCATCTTCGTGATGGCCACAAAGCCCAGGATCAGCACCATCACGACAGCGACCAGCACCGTGAATGGTTTTTTGACACTGAATTTTTCCATTTTTTCCTACCGTTTCTCTGTCCGGGCTGCGTTCTCCGGGCAGTCCTTCCCAACGCGGGAATAACACACTTTCATAGTTTCCATTATACACACAAGCCCCGGCCTTGCAAGCAAAAGGGCGAATCTTTTGTGATTCTTCGGAGAGTTTCGCGGATTTTTAACAATTCGCGCTGCTGCCCTTCGCATTCCTGCTGCACAGTTGGGACAGAATTCGGTCAGTTTCCCTTTTTAATACGGTCCACCGGCCCGGAATGTTGCACCCGACAGGAACTTTTTGTGCTGCACAGAGTGCGGGCTTTTTCTTTTTTGCGTGGAAATGTGCTTTTGAATATGGTATACTAGGCATCAGAATGGATCAGCAGGCCCTTTTGATGCGGGCTGCTTCACATATTGAACGAGGAACACTATGAAAAAAGTCATTTCGGTCCGTTTTAAGGAAAACGGAAAAAGCTATTATTTCGACCCCGCCGGGGCTGATATCAAAGCCGGCGAATATGTCATCGTGGAGACCGCCCGCGGCGTGGAATGCGGCGAGGTGGTGCAGGGCGTCAAAGAGATTCCCGACACGGCGGTGCCCAAGGCGCTCAAGCCCATCACCCGCATGGCCGACAGCGTGGATATCCGCCGGATGCGCCAGAACCGCGAGGACGAAAAACGGGCCTACCGCACCTGTCAGGAGTGCATCGCCCGCCACGGTCTGGAAATGAAGCTGGTGGAGGCCGAGTATACCCTCGACCGCTCCAAGATCATGTTCTACTTCACCGCCGACGGCCGCGTGGACTTCCGCGAACTGGTCAAGGATCTGGCCGGTATCTTCCACACCCGCATTGAGCTGCGCCAGATCGGCGTGCGCGACGAGAGCAAGATGATCGGCGGTCTGGGCATCTGCGGCCAGCCCTTCTGCTGCAGCCGCTTCCTCAAGGACTTCCAGCCCGTTTCCATCAAGATGGCCAAGGAGCAGGGCCTGTCGCTGAACCCCACCAAGATCAGCGGTGCCTGCGGCCGCCTGATGTGCTGCCTGTCCTATGAGGAAAGCGCCTACGAATACCTGAACAGCATCATGCCCATGGTGGGCAGCACCGTCCGCACTCCGGACGGCCTTGGTACCGTGCTGGAAGTGAACCCCGTCTCCGGCTATCTGCGGGTACGCTGCGGCACCGAAAGCCTGTCGCCCCGGTATTATAAAGTGGGCGTGTGTGAGTATATCAGCGGCGGCAAGCGCGCCCCCCGCCGTCCGGACCCGGACGACGATTACTCCGGCGTGCGCAATCCGGCCCCGGTGGTGGCTTCCTCCGAGGACGGCGAAAAGCGCTGCACAGGCGGCTGCTGCGCCAAAAAGCGCGCTCCTGAAAAGGAATAACACCGCAGCGGGGTGTTTGAATGGTTAGTATTGTAAAACTAACCATTCTTCGTGATTTTTGCTAAAAATCTCCTGCAATTTTGTCCATAAGTTAGCCTGTGCTTTTGTGCAACCCAACAAAAAACAGACTTTTGTGTTTTTCGGGTCACGGTTAGTCTTGCCTTTTCCCACCTGCTTTGTTAAAATGCAGGCAAGGATACAATTTCCGGAGAGGCGTGCACTACCGTGCCGTTGCATGGCTCTTCATAATAACTTCGGGCACGGGGATAAAAAGGAGAGTTTTATTATGGCACACAAGGTTTCTGACGCATGTGTTGGCTGCGGCGCTTGCGAGGGCGCTTGCCCGGTTGGTGCAGTTGCCGTTGAGAACGGCGTTGCAGTTGTGAACGCAGACGCTTGCATCGATTGCGGCGCTTGCGAGGGCGCTTGCCCCACTGGTGCAATCACTGCTGAATAATCAGCGGATTGCCGGAATAACGCATCAAAAGCAGCAGACCTGTGCAAAAGCGGGTCTGTTGCTTTTTGTTTTTGCACAAATTCGGGGAGTAATTCCCGCTATTTTTCTGAGAGGAATCGGCACACTGTCTATGGAACATTCCACTGAAGTCTTGTATAATAGAACCAGTGTATACTGTACGCCGGCCCATCGGTTCGGGTCGGACGCGCTGCTGCTGGCCCGCTTCTGCGAGCCGAAACGCGCCCAGAAAGCCGCCGACCTGTGTTCTGGCTGCGGCATCGTGGCGCTGGAATGGCACGACCGGGGTCACCGCGGCCCCTGCATCGGGCTGGAACTGCAGCCGGACGGCAGCGCTCTGCTGGCATCCGCCGTGGAAGAGCAGGGCTTTGAACACATCACGCCCGTCTGCGCCGACCTGCGCACTTTCCGGGAGGGAGCGGGCAGTTTCGACCTGTGTGCGTGCAATCCGCCCTACTTTACGGACGGCCCGCAGAGCCAGAATGCAGCCCATGCCCTTGCCCGGCACGAAAACACCTGTACGCTGGACGATGTGTGCACCTGTGCGTTCCGCCTGCTGAAGGACGGCGGGCGGTTTTCCATGTGCCACCGGCCCGAACGGCTGGCCGAAGTGCTGGCCGTGCTGCGCGCCCACCGGCTGGAACCAAAGCGGCTGGCCTTTGTGAAGAACAAAGCCGACGGTGCGCCGTGGCTGTTTCTGGTGGAAGCCCAGAAGAACCGCAAGACCGGCCTGCGGGTAGAGCCGGATGTGCTCATCAGCGCCGGAGCGGCGCTCTACGGGAGGTAAACTATGGCAGGAACTCTTTATATCGTGGCAACACCCATCGGCAATCTGGACGATATGCCGCCCCGGGTGGCGGCCACCTTCGGCGCGGCGGATTTCATCGCCGCCGAGGACACCCGCGTGACCATGAAGCTGCTGAACTATCTGGGGCTGAAAAAGCCGATGGTCAGTTATTATGAGCACGCACTGCAGAAGGGCGACGCCATCCTGCGCCGCATCGAGGCAGGGGAGAGCTGCGCCCTGTGCAGCGACGCCGGAATGCCCTGCGTATCCGACCCGGGCGAGGTCATCGTGCGGGATGCGCTGGCGCTGGGCATCAAGGTGGTACCGGTACCTGCCGCCTCTGCCTGTGTCACGGCGCTGGCCGTGTCCGGGCAGGACACCTCCCGCTGGGTGTTCGAGGGCTTTCTGCCCGTGAACCGCAAGCAGAAAAAGGAACGTCTGGCAGAGCTTTTGCAGGAAAAGCGCACCACCATCTTCTACGAAGCGCCCCACAAGCTGCGCACCACACTGGATGACCTGACCGCCGCCTTTGGCGCCGACCGCAGCATCACCCTGTGCCGTGAGCTGACCAAGCTCCACGAGGACATCTGGAAAACCACCCTCGGGGAAGCGGTGGAACATTATAAGACCAACGAACCGCGTGGCGAATATGTGCTGGTCATGGCCGGCGCACCGGCATCCGCCGACCCGGAGCAGGAGCTGACGCTGGAGCAGGCAGCGCAGCGGGCGCTGGAACTGACCGGGCAGGGCTTCGGCCCCACGGCAGCGGCCAAGGCGGCCGCCAAGGATACCCCTTACTCCAAGAGCGAAGTATACAAACAGCTGCTGATTTTGCAGCAGGCGGAAGAATGAGTTCCGGGAAATGATAAGGAAACGGTAATAGAGGAGGACCCCTTTTGTGACAAGACTTCTGGTTCTGAGCGACAGCCACGGCGGACGCGCCGCCATTGAGCGCATCCTGATGAAGGAAAGCAAAACCATCGACGCCCTGATCTTTCTGGGCGACGGTCTGCGGGATCTGGAACTGGCGCTGACGCTGTACCCCAGGCTGCGGGCTTATTCCGTGGCAGGCAACTGCGATTACGGCGCGCTTGAGCCGCTGGACGGGCTGGCCGCCTTTGACGGCGTGGTGATTTTTTACACGCATGGTCATATGTACGGTGTAAAATACGATCTGGATACGCTGGATGACGCTGCAGCTGCCCGGGGTGCCGAAGTGGCGCTGTTCGGCCACACCCATATCCCCCATGCAGAGCAGCGGGGCAAGGTGTTCCTGTTCAACCCCGGCTCCTGCGGCCGGTGCTACACCGGTGCCAACACCTACGGCATCCTGACGCTGGACGGCGGCAAAGTGACCGCCTATGAACACAAAGAGGTACCCAAACAATGAGCATCAATGAAGTGCGCTATCTGCCGGAATGCGGCAGCACCAACGCTTACGCCAAAGAACATTTTGAGGAGTTCGGCCCGGTGGGAGCGGTATATACCGAGAACCAGACCGCCGGCCGCGGACGGCTGGGCCGCAGCTGGGTGAACGCCGAGGGCAAGGCCCTGTATTATACGGTGGCCATCCGGGAACCGCTGGCCCAGCCCGCCACCCTGCCGCTGCTGGCCAGTCTGGCCGTGCGCACCCAGCTGAAACTGCGTTACGGCGTGGACTGCCAGATCAAATGGCCCAACGACCTTCTGCTCAACGGCAAAAAGGTCGTTGGTATCCTGTGCGAGAGCGTGAGCTACGGCTATCAGCAGCAGGGCCGGGGCATCCTGTGCGGCATCGGCATCAATCTGGCCCAGCCCCAGAGCTACTTTGATGCCGCCGGCCTGCCCAACGGCACCTCGCTGGAACTGCAGGGCGCAAAAGTAGACCTTTCCACCGATCCGGCATGGCTGGCCGAAGGTCTGACCGATTTCGGCTTCGACCGCAATATGTATGTGTTCGCCCGGGACGGCTTTGCCCCCTTCCGGGAGGAGTACAAAGCCGCCTGCGTCAATCTGGGCCGCCGGGTCACCTTTGACCTGCCGGACGGCGGGCAGGGGGCAGGCGAGGCCGTAGACGTAGACGAAGAAGGCCGCCTTGTGGTGCGCACCGACAGCGGTGAAGTGCATGTGTTTACCGGCGAAGTGTCGGTGCACGGCATCTACGGCGCCGTCTGATATTTTAAAGTTGTACGTTCCATGCGGACAGTTTAAATGTCCGCATGGACTTTTTTGCGTGTTTTTGGTTTATTTTTACCAAAAATGCTTGAATCCACGAACTTTTCATGAATTTCTTGTGAAGTTTTCCAGTTGCGAACAGAGCCACACTTTAGTATAATAGAGAATGTGCCAGCGCATCCTCCTTCAGGGGGATGTGCGTGTTTTGTGAAATAGGAATAGGAAAACAGACAGCACAAGCGCCCTGCCCCAAAAGCAAGACGCTTGTGCTGTCGCAAGGAGTGCAAGCATGAAAGATCAAGAATCCTTCAAGCCGTATATTCCTGCGGAAAAGATCACCGCAGAAATGACGGCGACCTCTGTGATCATGGGCATCATCCTGTCCGTGGTCTTCGGCGCAGCAAACGCCTATCTGGGCCTGCGCGTCGGCATGACTGTTTCTGCCTCCATTCCGGCAGCAGTCATCTCTATGGGCGTTATCCGCGTCCTGCTCAAGAAAAACTCCATTCTGGAGAGCAACATGGTGCAGACCATCGGCTCCGCAGGCGAGAGCCTGGCCGCCGGCGCCATCTTCACCATGCCCGCGCTGTTCCTGTGGGCGAAAGAGGGTCTGTGCGACAAGCCCAGCATCCTCGAGATCACCCTGATCGCTCTGTGCGGCGGTATTCTGGGCGTGCTGTTCATGGTGCCCCTGCGCAACGCACTGATCGTCAAGGAGCACGCGACCCTGCTGTACCCGGAAGGCACCGCCTGTGCAGACGTCCTTCTGGCGGGTGAAGAGGGCGGCGCAAACGCTTCCACCGTCTTCTCCGGCATGGGTCTGGCAGCCGTGTTCAAGTTCATCGTGGACGGCCTGAAGGTCATCCCCGCCGACATCGCTCTGGCTTTCAAGTCCTTCAAGGGCGCTATCGGCATGGAAGTGTACCCTGCTCTGCTGGGCGTGGGCTACATCGTCGGCCCCAAGACCGCTTCCTACATGTTCGCCGGTTCTCTGGTGGGCTGGATGGTCATCATCCCGCTGATCTGCCTGTTCGGTGCGAACATTTCCCTGTACCCGGCTGCCGCCGGCACCACCATTGCTGACCTATATGCAGCCGGCGGTGCAGACGCCATCTGGTCCAACTACGTCAAGTACATCGGCGCAGGTGCCATCGCTACCGGCGGTATCATCTCGCTGATCAAGAGCCTGCCCCTGATCGCATCCACCTTCCGCGATGCCATGAAGAGCCTGAAGGGCGGCAGCAGCACCGGCACTTCCCGTACCGACCGCGACATTCCCATGCCCTTTATTCTGGGCGGCATCCTGCTGATCATCCTCATCATCTGGCTGGCTCCGGCCATCCCCGTCAGCCCGCTGGGTGCTCTGCTGATCGTCATCTTCGGCTTCTTCTTCTCCACCGTCTCTGCACGTATGGTCGGCATGATCGGCAGCTCCAACAACCCGGTCTCCGGCATGACCATTGCCACCCTGCTGATCGCTACCATGATCCTGAAGGCCACCGGCAACGTTGGCATCGAGGGCATGATCGGCTCCATGGCCATCGCCTCTGTCATCTGCATCTGCGCAGCCATTGCAGCAGATACCTCTCAGGACCTGAAGACCGGCTACCTGCTGGGTGCAACCCCTGTCAAGCAGCAGATCGGCGAGCTGATCGGCGTCATCGCTTCCGGCCTTGCCATCGGCGGTGTGCTGTACCTGCTGGACAGCGCATGGGGCTACGGCGGCGCTGAGGTGCCCGCACCCCAGGCTACCCTGATGAAGATGATCGTCGAGGGCATCATGGGCGGCAACCTGCCCTGGAACCTGGTGTTCGTCGGCGTGTTCCTGGCCATTGCTCTGGAGATCCTGCGCATCCCCGTGATGCCCTTCGCCATCGGTCTGTACCTGCCCATCTACCTGAACACTTCCATCATGATCGGCGGCGTCGTGCGCGGCCTGCTGGATCTGCGCAAGAAAGTGGACACCAAGACCAAGGAAGAGCAGTCCACCACCGGCACCCTGTTCTGCGCCGGTATGATCGCAGGCGAGGGTCTGGTCGGCATCCTGCTGGCTATCTTTGCCGTGTTCGGCGTGAGCACCGCCCTGAGCTTTGATCTGGGCAATGTGGGCGGCGTCATCCTGATGATCGTCATGATCGCATGCCTGCTGGCGTTTTCCCTCAAGAAAAAGAAGAACTGATGCGTAAGAAAAAGCAATCTGTCAACTATCTGGACCTGATCCCGCAGCGTGCAGAAAACCTGCGCTGGCACACAGACGAAGAGACCGGCATCATCACCCTTGAGGTGGAGAACAGCGGTTTCTTCAACACGATCGCGCAAAAAGTGTTTCACAAACCGCGCTTCACGCAGGTGCATCTGGACGAGACCGGCAGCTATCTCTGGCCGCTGATCGACGGCGAAAAGACCGTTGCACAGCTCGCGGACTGCATGAAAGAGCATTTCGGCGAAAAAGCCGAGCCTCTCTATCCGCGCATCATCAAATACTTCCAGATCGTTGAGTCTTACCACTTTATCAAGTTCCTCAACCGGTAACCAAAAGCGGCGCATCGGGCCTTTGAACAAGGCTTGATGCGCCGCTTCTTTTGTTATAAAATAGGTTTATCTTCTCCGCTTTCTGCGGCGCAGGTTCAGGGAACCGCCGCCGGCCGCAAGGGTGAGCACTGTGAGCAGGAACAGGATGACCAGCAGCGCACACAGCAGCAGGATCGTTGCTTTTGTGTCGGTGCGGAAATCCGAGACATACTCCTGATGGGTCACAAGCTCCACCGTGCCCACCTCGTAGCCGTCCAGATAGACGGTGGCTGTGCCCACCACCTGCCCGTTTTTCACGGTGGCAGGGATGCTTTCCGGCAGGTCGAAGGAATAGGAGACCTTATCGTCCGCGTGGCCGTAGCCGCTGACCGGTGCCGCCGCGTACAGGTCTGCCATCGGTTCCGCGCGGCACTTGGTCAGGTCGATGGTGGTCAGCACGGTCTGGGTATCCACCAGCGGACGGTCCGAAAAACTTTCAAATGCCCAGTCGAACAGTTCCGCGCACTCAGCCAGCAAATGATCCAGCGTGTCGCAGTTCAGGATGACCAGCCCGTAGGTGTGGCCGTCCTTCTGGGCAAAGGCTACTGCACAGCGGCCTGCCAGCGTCGTGAAGCCGCCCTTGACCCACTGGACATATTCCCGGTAGCAATCGCTGCCCTCGGTCATCAGGCCGTTGGAAGAGCTGATGGCACGCTCTGCCCGCTGCAGGTTGGTGGCCGGGATGACATAGCTTTTTGTGCCTGCGATCTGAGTAAAAGTCTCGTTTTCGGCGCAGGCTGCTGCAATTTTGGCCAGATCCTGCGCGGTGGACACGTTGCCGTAATCGAACAGGCCGTGGGCACAGGTAAAGTTCGTGCCCTTACAGCCCAGTTCCTGTGCGCGGGTGTTCATCTGCCGCACAAAGTCCAGCACGCTGCCGCCCACATCCCACGCAATGACGCTGGCCGCGTCGTTGGCGCTGGAGATGAGCATGGCGTTGAGCAGGTCGATGCGGCGCACCGTCTCGCCGATGCGCAGACCCATGGTGGTGCCATTGGCATTCTGGATGTCCTTGAACTCCTGCGTCATAGCGGTGGGCACGGTCACTTCGCCGTTCAGGTCCTTGCCGCTTTCCAGCAGGAGCAGGGCCGTCATGAGCTTGGTCAGGCTTGCCACATACTGCTGCTGGTCGGCGTTCTGGCTGAGGATGGTCTTGCCGGTATCTGCGTCGAACAGATAGACCGATTCAGTCTCACTGGCCGTCTGGATGGGCATGGGGTAGGCGGCCAGACCCGGCAGCGCTGCCGAAACAGCCAGCGCCAGTGTCAGCACCAGTGCCGCAGTGCGGCGGAGAAAGGTGTTTTGAAACATGAGCGTACCCCCTGTTTGAACGTCCCGGTCAATACCGGAATCCGATTTTATTTTCACTTTAAAGAATACCATAAATCAGCCAAAAGCGAAAGAGAGAAAGGCGGTTTTTAACAATGTTCCTGTCCTTTTGTGGAAAAGTCCCCCAGAATGAAGGTGCCGTTTTCGTTGCCCCCAATGCCACCGTGCAGGGCGATGTGGTGCTGAAGCCCGGTTCCACCGTCTGGTACGGGGCCGTGCTGCGGGGCGACGACGGTACCCTGACCATCGGCGAAAACTCCAACGTACAGGATAACGCAGTGCTCCACTGCGATGCGGGCGGAGCCGTGACGCTGGGCAAAAACGTCACTGTAGGGCACAGTGCCCTTGTGCACGGCTGTACCGTAGGAGACGGCAGTCTCATCGGGATGCACGCCACTCTGCTCAACCACTGCGTTGTGGGCAGGAACTGCATCATCGGGGCCGGGGCGCTGGTGCCGGAGGGCATGGTCATCCCGGACGGCTCCGTGGCCGTCGGCGTGCCGGCAAAAATCATCAAGCAGGTGAGTGAAGCACAGGTGCAGGCCAATCTGCAAAATGCTGCCCACTATGTGGAGCACGGCAAAGTACACGCCGCCGAGCTGAAAAAAGGCTGAACCGGAGCAGTTTTTTCCGGCAGATGGACAAAAATACGGAAGAGATTTTCGTTTTTTCCGACAAAATCAGCGAAAAAGAATTGCTTTCCCGCCGGAGAACTGTTATAGTAGAATCATCCAGAAAGGCGCTTGCACTGTCTTTGGGCAGCGTTTGAACAGCCGTTCCTGCACAGGCACCGTTCCCTGCAAGGGACAGCGCCGCTGTACCGTACCCGGAGATCGAGTTTTCAGATCTGCTTTGTGTGCCGAAGAATGTAAAAATTTCGTCATTACATTTTTCACAAAAATGTAATGACTTTTCACTTAAAATCGGGTATACTATATCCTGCAGGGAAGGCGGGGCCGCAACCGTCTCTCTGCACATGATTCCTCCTCACACCAAAGCAATACCCCAAACGGAAGCTCCCTCCAGTGTACCGCAAGCGCTGGAGGGAGTTTCTGTTTTCTGCCGTAGATTTTTATAACTTTGCTTTAAAAAGGAGAGATCGATCATGTCTGAAAAAATCAGCCGCCGCGTGTTTTTAAAAACCACCGGCTTTGCCGCTCTGTCCGTTGCCGCCGCCAGTGTTCTGGGCGGATGCGATGTCAGCCCGTTGCCGGGGAGCATCACTGTGACTGCACCTTCTGAATCCTCTGCTTATGCCTCTTTGAACCCTTTAGTCGATATCGGTCTCGGCTCTCTGTACGGTCAATGGACTTCCAACCCTGTTTATGAGTCCACCTCTTCCAATAAGCAGCAAAGCCACAATTACTTCTACACTGGTTTATACATCAGCAATGGTTCGACAGCAGATGTTACGCTTCAGGCAAAAGAGTTTACCTGCGCTCTCAAATCCGGTGCCGGTGCAGGTATGACTGTACGCAGCCTTGACAATATCAAGCTGAACAAAGACGCTACGCAATACGAATTTACTTCCACCATAAAAGTTCCTGCCGGAACTCTCAACTTCATCGTTCCTGTTTTCATCGACATCGGCTCCACCTCCTTCTCCTCACTTCAGGGAACGCGATTCACGATTACTTTAAATCATCGTGGCAAAAAGATCACTTTTAAATACCTGAACTACAGCGAAGAACCCACTACAAATCCGAATGAATAAAATTCCCCCGGCAGAACCGGCCCGCAAGGCCCCTCTGCCGGGGGAGTTTTTTCATAATGCGCGGAACTTTGCCGCAAACACACTGAGAACGATCTTCGGGTTGACCTGCGCGCCAAGGCGCTGGATGGCGGCATCGGCCAGCCGCAGGGTCTGCCGCGCCGCATCGCCCTGCACCGGGGCATGCGGGCTGCTGCGCAGCCCCGCCGCCGCCACGGCGCGGAAATCGGCCAGCAGGGCCGCCGCACCGGCCTTATCTTTTTCATACGCGGCCAGCAGAACGGCGGCGGCGTAGCTGTCTTTTGCGGCGGCGGCCTTTGCCAGCTGCAGAGCCTTTTCCACCTGCGCGGCACGGCCTTCGTCCCGGGCGACAGCCAGCACCGTACCGATGTGACCGTCGAACAGCTCACTGTACAGAGCCGCCGTCTTTTTATCCACACCTTGTGCGGCGCAGTAGCGGGCGCACTGTTCCGGCGGCACCGGAGCCACCGCAAAACTCACACAGCGGCTGCGGATGGTGGGCAGGACCCCGGCCAGCGAATCCGCCGTGAGCAGGAACAGCACCCCTTCCGGCGGCTCTTCCATGACCTTGAGCAGGGCGTTTGCGGATTCCTCGTTCATTTTCTCTACATGGTAGAGCAGGACCGCACGGCCCTCGGCCGAAAGGCTGGTGTTGAAGATCTCGCTGCGCATGGCCGTGACCTGACCCACCAGATACTTGCCGCCGCTGCCCATGCCGGTGACCGAGATGGCCTCGCGCACGATACCGGTCTCCACCTGCCCGCTGTCGCGCTTGCCGGCCTTTGCCACAGCACGGCAGCATTCGCCCCGCAGAATCGCCTCAGCGGGCGCACCGCCCGCCGGGTAAAGGTAATCGGCGGCGATGCACCGGGCCGCAAAACCGGTTCCAAGGCCCTCTTCGCCCACCAGAAGAACACTGTGGGTCAGGCGGCGGGAAGCCAGCATCAGCTGCACACTCGTTTTCAGTTCTGCATTGCCTTCCATGCGGTCCAGCATCATGGTCTAAGTGCTCCTTCTGATTTACGACTAGCTCGACCGGCAGGCCGGGAGTTTCTCCGAGGACCGTCCGCTGGGGTGGGACCCTGTTGCCCGGAGGGCAATAGGGCGGGCGATGGAATGGCCTGCAACAGCAACGACTGCTGCCAGTGGCAGAAACAGGGAGTTGCTGTTGGGGCAGTGGCCAGCAGGGTGCAAGGCTCGTTCAAGAGCCGACGCAGCCGCTGGGTGCCACAACCCGTTTTTCGTGTCCGAGGAGAAAGCTACCGGTCTGTCGGTTTCGAGTGACAGCAGTTTACCGCCGGTTCTTGCGTTTCCACTGCTCGCGGCGGATCCACGCGCGGATGGAACGGTAGCCCATGGGGCCGAAGAACAGCCAGACGTTGGCCATGCTGAGCAGCAGGCTCAGCTTTTGCGGCAGAGGTGCGCCCAGAAAGCTCAGCACCCACATGATAGCCGCAAAAATGCCGAAATATTTCACCCGGATGGGGATCACGAAGAACAGCAGCACCTGTACCTCCGGGTAGAGCATGGCAAAGGCCAGCAGCAGCGACAGCGACAGACAGTAGGTATCTGCTGTCACGCCGGTGATCAAACAGGCCAGCACTGTGCCCAGCATACCGGACAGCAGATACACCGTATAGCGGAAATCGCCCCACTCCCGTTCCAGCGCCGTGCCGATGAACCAGGTGAAGTAAATGCCCAGCACCACGCTGAGGATGCTGCCGCCGGAGAAGGGCACAAATACAAAGGTGATGGCGCGCCAGATCTGCCCGTGCAGCAGGAAATACCGGCTCAGGCCGACCCACGCCGTGATGGTCCGGTTGATAAACAGCTCGATGGCGAAAACAAGGATCTGCCCGCCCACCAGAATATTGGTCAGGTTCGGGATGCCGAAGCGCCCGTATTTGCGCTCCAGCTGGTTCAGCCAGTTGTTCATGAAATAGCCTCCCATGCGTTCGGTTTTCCGCATCTTTTCTGTTGTTATTGTACCATGATTCCGCAGGGCATTCAAGAACATCCGCACAGTGGAAAATCGACGGCCCACAGGCCGAAAATACAACTATCAAGCGGTTTTTCCGGCGCAAAAGCACATCTTCAGAGTGTATGTATTTTCCGTTCCGGAATGAACTTTTCACTTTTTCCACCGGGTTTTCCACCGTTTTTGTGAAGAAAAAGGGGAGTTTTCCATCCGGTTTTCCACTTTTTCCACCGGGTTTTCCACAATTAAAATTGCTCTGCCGTATACTCGGCGTAATGGAACAGCTGTTTTTATGGTAACTTTTGGGCAAAAAAGCCAGCATTCTGCCTTTTATAAAAAAGAAAGTCGAAGGTTTTTCTTTGTTTTTTACAAAGGCGCTTGGCACGCGCTTTTTGTTTTCTCCAATCTGGAATGCTGGGTGCAGAGTTTTCAACACCAGCCCATCCCGCATTGCATCCCGTGGAAAATCCGGGGAAAACGGCAGTTTTCCACAGCATTTTTCTCTCCGCAGCCTTCGGCAAAAAGCCGCACCATATCTTGTGTTTTCGCAGGGACTGTGCTACAACGGAACGCAAAAAATCCGCTGCCTTCCGGCAGCGGATCGGAATCCTTTTTATAAGGTCACATCATATTGCGGAACACCAGCTGTGCGATCTGGAAGTACAGGATCAGGCTGCAAGCGTCCACGATGGTGGTGATGAAAGGTGTTGCCATGATGGCCGGGTCGGCACCCAGCTTCTTGGCGGCCAGCGGCAGCATACCGCCTACCAGCTTTGCCAGAATAACGCTGAAGAACAGCGACACACTGACGACGATGGCATAGCCCATGACGTTGGCGTACTGGCCGGGGAAGAGGAAGGTGTACATCAGGTAGATGCGCAGGCCATTGACGATGCCCAGCGCCGCGCCAACGATAGCGGAGACCCGCAGCTCCTTGCTGAGCACCTTCATAAAGTCGCTGGGCTCAACCTCACCCAGCGCCAGACCGCGCACCATCAAGGTGCTGATCTGGTTGCCGCAGTTGCCGGCGGTATCCATCAGCATGGGCATAAAGGACACCAGCAGGGGCAGGCTGACAAAGGCTTCCTCATAGTGGGTGGTGACCATGCCGGTAAAGGTTGCGGACAACATCAAAATCAGCAGCCAGGGGATACGCTGCTTGGCATGGGTCCAGACGCTTGTACCGAAATAGGTAGTGGCATCGTCATCCGGCAGAATGGCTGCCATCTTCTGCATATCCTCGGTGCTCTCGTCGGTCAGGACATCGATTGCGTCATCGATGGTGATGATACCAACGAACATGCCCTCGTTGTCCAGAACAGGCATGGCGGTAAAGTCGTAGCGCTGCATCTCGCGGGCCACATACTCCTGATCGTCCGTGACCTTCACGGTGACAACGTTGTCGTCCATGATCTCGGAGATGGGGGTGTTCAGGTCAGCCAGCAGCAGGCTGCGCGCCGAGACAACGCCCATCAGGCGGTTGCGCTCCACCACATAGCAGGTGTACACGGTCTCGGCGTTCTCGCCCTGCTTACGGATGGCGTCGAACGCCTGCGCCACGGTCATATCCTCCCGCAGGCGGACATATTCGGGGGTCATCAGGCTGCCGGCAGAGCTTTCGGGGTAATTCAGCAGTTTGTTCAGGCTCTCACGGGTCTGCTTGGAGGACTTTTCCAGCACACGCTTGACCACACCTGCAGGCATATCTTCCAGCAGGTCGGCAGCGTCATCCAGACTCATCTCCTCGATGGCACCCACCAGCTCCACATCCGAGAAGGCGTTGACCAGATCGTCGCGGGCTTCGTCGGACATATAGGCAAAAGCCTCGGTGGCAACTTCCTTTTTCAGAAGGCGGAACACCACCAGACGGTTGTTCTCGTCCAGTTCTTCCAGCAGCTCGGCAAGGTCGGCGGGCTGCTCTTCCTCAGTCACCTCGCGCAGCTTGACGTACTGCTTTTTGATGAGCAGTTTCAGCAGGCGGCTCTTGGTGAGCATCTCGGGGTTGGCCTTGACTTCCTCGTCGTTGGCCTCTTCTTTTTCGGCCTCGCGCATATCCTGCTTGAGGTCCTCAGTTGCTTCCTCATTCAGGTCCTCGGCCAGTTTCTGGCGGACTTCGGCGGGAATATCAGCGGGCAGTTCCTGCACGGGCATGGCCTGCTCGGCTGCCGTTTCCTGCTTCTTGTTTTCCAGCTCCATTGGGCGTACCTCCTCATTTTTTATGGCACAGGATCTTCTCCTGTCCGGAGGATGCCAGCAGATCGGGGAACAAAAAATGCGCCGCCCTGCCGCATGGAAACCGCCGTTTCCACGCGCACAAAACTGCGCCTTCCTCTGCTGTTATTGTGGAAGAGCGCGCCCCAAAAAGGCGCCCTGCCCGCTTACGCAGCGAAAAAGGCGAACGCAGTTGTTTTTGTTTTCCGATCCACCGCATCGGTGTTCGGGCCTCGACTATGATCCGGGTCCATTGTTCTGCGTTCACCTCCAGAATTTCTCGTCTGGGAACCCCTGAAGAGTTCCCGTTCAATTTTATTATAGCGCCGCAAAAAATCACGGTCAACCCTTATCCATGGATTTACCGGAATTTTTCCCTCCGCTTACAAAAAACAGAACACCCTTTCCGGCATTGCGGCATACCGGAAAGGGTGTTCTGTTTGGATATTGCCTTGGTGTGAGGAGGAATCATGTTACTTGGGAATCGGTTGCGGCCCCGCTTCCCATGGCAAAAGTATAACAGCTTTCACATTTGATTTCGTTAAGAATCTATGAAGAAAGTGTAAAAAGGAATGGCAAAAAATGGTAAATTGTGTGGACGGTTTTTGCACAAAAATACGCCCCGGTCACCTTGCGGTGAACGGGGCGCTAAAAACGATGTTCGTTTTTCACTGCGGCAAGATCCCTGCAAAGCAGGTCTTATGCAACAGGCGGAGCAAGGTATCTGCAGGCAGACCTTATGCTCCTGACACACGCGGGGTGTGCTTTCAAGGACCCTCGCGGGCGCTTTGGTATCTCAGCCCCCGGGCTGCGCTCTGCACGGAACAAAGCGCAGCGGCAGGGGAATGAAATCAGTGAGAACCAGTCGTGGCGCAGGCCGGACGTTCCGCACTTTTTCTGCAAAAGCAGGATACACTTTCTTCAGGTTCGTACCGCTGCATTGCGCAGTAACCGCCGGTACGGGGCAGCCGCCCTCTTGCATTGTGGGGCTAAGGTGCCGCTGAAACGGTATCCTCTGCAGGAAAATGCTTACTTGTACAGCTCGACCAGACGGGTCAGGTGCTCGTAGCGGTCGTTTGCAACCTGCTCGTTGCGTGCGAACAGCTCCTTAGCACGGTCGGGGAAGGCACGGGTCAGGCGGCTGTAACGGGTCTCGTTAGCCAGCAGTGCCTGATACTTCTCGCCATCCACAGCCTTGGAGGTCAGGGTGAACGGATTCTTGCCCTGAGCCTTGTTAGCCGGGTTGAAGGTGAACAGGTTCCAGTAACCTGCCTCAACTGCCTTCTTCATCTCGTTCTGGCAGTTGGTCATGCCGCCCTTGACAC
>ERZ837487.1407-NODE-1407-length-29045-cov-3.639703_pt1 | contig 29045 bp, 19 predicted proteins | sample MGYA00519911_ERZ837487 | MGnify/ENA primary metagenome ERZ837487 (study PRJEB31850, sample SAMEA3708818) | human gut metagenome | biome: human gut; feature: human-associated habitat; material: faeces | place: China | collected 2014 ... | reverse complement strand
CAAAGTCGTCGGCTTGTAGCCCAAAGCCTGTATCCCTATTGCGTCATCGAGAGCATTGCCGATTATTGATCCCGCTGAAATAGCAGCATGATCTCCTTTGTGTCGGACGCTACTAAAACGAATGTGCGGATTAATGATTCTGTCGGACTTGTCGAGACCTTTCGTACTTATACAGGCGTACCTACATATCGACTTGTTGGTAACTTTGTCGTAACTTATTCGTGCAGAGGCTGAGGAGCATTTTCCGACTTGTGACTCATCACGGACAATTCCTCCACGCCACATAAATTGTTCCGTTTCTTCAGGTACAACAAAGCACCCATACTCTTTAATGCGGTTATTAAATAAGGAAACCCATGATTTAAAATCCTTGAACTCAGCCCTTTTTATATGCATTAACTCGCCATACATCTGCAGAGTTTCAAGAGGTGAAAACTCATGATGAGGTTCTTTCTTTAGTCTGCCTAACAGAGCTTGGACGCCGCTCTGAGAAGGTACGTCTTTTTCTGAATCTGCCTTTTTAGTTTCCGATTTTTTCACGTCAGCTACGGGGCTATCCGTTTGAGGACTCTCTTCTTCACTTTTAGGTTTACGGTCAGTGTCGGAGGCCGAAGTCCAGGAAGATTCGGAATTATCGTTATTATTTTTCCCAACCGGCAAATTTATTGCCGGAAGCGATTGAGATTGATTGATAGTTTCATTTTCTTCGGCCGCCGGAGTAGGCTCGTCCTTTTGTTGGGTTTTCTCAATAACTGCCTTTTGTGTGGACATACGCTCTGCTGATTCTCCCAGACCAAGTTGAGCTGATATTTTCTGCGTATAAACCTTTTCTTGCCCCCTCATAAAATCATAATCTATTTCGTAGTCTCGCTCCTCCAACGATTTCACAAACTCACTGATAATCGGAGCGACTGAAAGGGATGAATTTCTTTTCAATAATTTCTTATAACTGTCCAAATACTCTTTTTTATACTTATTGTCTGCTCCTACTTGCCTGTCATCTTCAAGCAGATAAGCTATGGAAAGTTGAAGGTATTGGGTTTTCAAGAAGTCGTTATCAGGAAAATTCGGATTCTTTTTTAGGAAACCGTCGATACTGATTAGCAGATTTCGAATCTGCTCGGGCGTTCTGTTTTCTCGAGGTTTTAATTTAGTTTGCAGGGTCAAATAGTCTTTCCATCCTTTATCGAGTCCCGGAACGATCATTAGACTGGCATAATCCGGATAAGAAATAATTTTTCCTTTATTTTCAATTGGCAGTAGACCGGCATCTTTAAATAGCTTTGAATTCTTTTTTAAGGCGGCTACCGGTATACCGTCACTGTATATTCGGTTTAAATCATTGGAATTTTTTCGATAAATTCCTATAAAAGTTACAAAAGGATCATTACTGAGACTTTTCACATTCCTATCAAAAGAGGATTGGAGGTAGTTATGAAGATCCGGTTCAGCTGCGCAGCTAATTGCTGCTACCGTCATCAGAAAGACAGTTAAAGTTTCAGCGATTCTGCTTTTCATTTCTCTTCCCCATACTTATTTGGAGTAAATTTCTGATTATTTCCAACGTTAATTTCCTTACTAATGATCTGCTTTCAACTCGATAGCTTTCCCTCGTCACACTTTCTATTCCTAACGTTTAAAAAATGGGCCTGAAACCTTTCGATCTCAAGCCCCGACCTTCTGAATAGCCCCGAGGAGACCGCTCAGAATTTTTTTTGGTCTAACTACTACAAATTGAAAGGGCGTTAATCCCTTCTCTAGGACTAAAACCGGCTAATTCATAACTTTCAAAGTGGTTGCGTTAAACGTCCGACATTTATCGTCTTCTTCCGTTTGTTCTTCTTTTTTGAGAAAAACCACAGAAGCCATCACTACTTCGGACATCCGGACCACCAACTTAGGTGAGACGAAGCTATAAATTTGATCTGCATTTACTCCTTTACTTAGTCGAAATTCGTCTAAGAAGCTTTGAAATTCTCCGGACACTGTGTGACTTGTGTCATTATTCCTGACACAAAACGCGTGTCCGTTTCTCAAGACTATTTGTAACTCCTGCATTGCTGCTCCATTGCTTATTTTTCCGGCCTACTCAACCGTTTACTTTCCTTTTTCACCTGAAATTGCTTGCGCTTCAGAATTCAAATAATTCGGGTTCTCTTAACATTGACCTTCTGGCCGTCATTGCCTTTTGCGATTGAACACTTCGCCCTCGTTGCCATTCGAATTACTTTTTTAAGGAGTCCTTTACTCCTTAAAAAAGCAATTTGCTTGTGTCAAATCGATTAATTCTGGCTTGTCGGCTTCCCGGCGGAGTTTGATCCCTAATCCACCCGCCTCCGCCGGGAACCTTCAGCTCTGCAATCAGTTAGAAGCGATAACGAGCTTCCAGTTTCAGACCGTGATCGACTTTGCCTTTGGTGCCTCCGGTAAAGCCGTAACGCAAACCGATAGTTGCCGGGCCTTTATCAGCCTGCAATCCGATATTGACGTTGGTACCGAAGTGACCGGTAAATTCGCCGTTTACTCGGTCTGTCGTGCCGAAAGTATTGCGCAATTTAGCTTTCTGGTTCACATTGCCGGCCTGCGGAATAAGTGTCACATCCAGCTGAGGACGAATGTTCCAGGCTTTACTCGTCTGAATGTCGCCTCTCAAAGCAACACCGACCGGGAACTGCACTGTATTTGTCGCATCCATAGAGGTGCTCCAAACCTTTTTACCGTCCACCTTGGTGTCATAACCGGAGCCCTTGGCAAAGATGTATCGGGCACCGACATGAGGAACGATATTCACGTTACCAGCTTTCAGTGTGGATTCAGCACGAACTCCAAGAGAGAACATATTGGTGCTTACATCGGCTTTAGCCTTGTTAAAGCCTGCTGCATTTATCGTCTGATCAATATCGGACGAATTGTGCATATAAGAAACCGTTCCCACGACGTTGAGTTTTGAGCTGGGAGACCAGGCGCCATAAGCGTGAACACCAAATGAGTTGTACTTGTTCTTCGTCTTAAGCACATCGCCGGTAGAGTCCAAAGAACCGTGGTCATAGCTGAACGCACCGCCAAGGACAACCGATTTACCTCCGAGCTTATGATCAAAGCCCAAGACAAAACCGTAGGAGTTAGTGTCGTAACCGGCTTTGCTAATACCGCTGGAAGACAGGCTCTTGTATTTCTGTTTGCCGCCGATGACATCGATCCAAAGGTTGTTACCCTTGTCCCAATCCCGCATTAAACCTTCATGAGTAAAGGCATCCGATTTCATGGATACACGATCCTCGACAGACGCTAAAGCGGTATTGAGGTCATTAAGTGCAACGGAGAGGGCTCCGCCTGCAAATGCCAGGTTCGAGACAGAGTTGATAATCTTTGTCTTGCCCTCGACTGTCAGATCCTTATCCTTCAAAACCGTCTTCACAAAGTTGGAGTCCGGATCCCGCATGGAGTCGTTCGCGATGTTATCAATGTCAATATCCGGATAGGCTTCCCTCACATCGGAAATTGTGGCACTAACCCAAACATTGGAAGAGTCGTGACGCAGCTCAAGTTCATACGCGAGCCCCGAACCTTCATCCCAAGCGTAGAGGTTTTCGCCTGTCCAACCGCCTGTCCAATCGGAGCCGTTGACATTGGCAGTCAAATCAGCTCCGGAGACGATCTTATATTCGCCGTTCTCGTGAATATCAGACAGCACCAATGAAGCACCATTGTCTACAACAAGCTTCTGTCCGTTGAGAATGAAGGCGGCTGCATCAGGTTTCTGATAAACCTGACCGACATTGACAATGGTTGCGGAATTTCCGGCAAACACTACGGATTTAGCCGTAGCGTCAACAGCGCTTTCTTCTGCACCGATGTACATTGCACCATTTTCACCGAATTGAACACCTTTACTTACAACCGCAACAGAACCGGTATGGCCCTTATCCTGACGGAATGCGGCAACTTTACTCAGGCTGTTTTCACCGAAACCGACGGAAGTTCCTGCATTGAAAGCTACAACTGCGTCAACAGGTGTGCCCAAGGAATCAAACTGGACGGATGTCGGTGCCTCAGCTCGCGCAATGGTATAACCGGCTGTAATCAAACCGCCCTTCAATTCAGCTTGCGTTACTTTCAACACACCGTTATTAAAGTCAAACTCATGATCACCTGAGAGACTTAGTTCACGGATGCTGTGATTACCCGTCAAGTCAACCTTACCTTCGGATATTAATTTTCCGAATTCATTCTGACCGGAAGCCAGCGAGACGAATTCGCCACCGCCAACAACGGTAATGGCATCCTTCACAACAAGTGTTCCGCTGGATTCGGCTTTACCTTCCACCGTCACTGAATCCCAAGAAGCGCTTCCGCTGTTGTTATAGGAACCCTTAACAGTGAGTAATGCACCGGTTTCTTTTCCGTCATTAACTACAGAACCGTTTTCAGCTACCAGCAGATTCTTGTAGTCCCCCTGCCCCTTAGAACTAATATTTGACGCAGCCGTTAGAGTTTCAACTTTTGTGGCATCCAAACGAGAAGTTTCGCTTCCGATGTATGTGCCATCCAAAGTCATCGCATCTTTCGGACTTTCAAACCCCAGAATCAATGATCCGTCGTTGTTAAACGTATCGGCCCAAGCCACAGAGTCCTTAACATTTAAAGTTCCTGTATTTTTGACGTTTGCGCCGCTCTGAATTTCTACACTGTTCCAGGTTGCCTCACCAGCATTGACGTAGTTTCCCGAGACGATAAGCCCGTAACCGTTCTCTTTTCCTCCGGCTTGGTTTTCAAGCTGACCGTTGGGCGCAACTTCCAAGTTGGCGTAAGTTGCATTGCCTTTATTGACGATCGTACCGTTAAGGGTCATCGGTGTCTGAACTTCAGCTTTACCAAGGATAAGTTCGGAGGTATTTTCCAACCTACCTTCGAATCCGCTGATATCGTCAGCAACTGTTAATTGTCCTGAATTGTTAACGTTGCCCTTTCCGGCTAATGTTGTCCAATTGGCTTCTCCGCCGTTGGAGTATTTTCCTGCTTCTTCAACGCTCAAAGTTTCGCCGGTATCCTTACCCGTATTGGAAGCTTCACCATTAACGGTGAGTTTCTTGTACAGGTTCTCGCCGGCAGAAATCAGAGAAGAAACAACCAAGTTAGCGACCTTGGAGGCATCCAACTTCGAGCCTTTATCACCGACATACTGAGCGTTCAAGTGCACATCGCCTGTTGCTTCGGCAAAATTGAGATTTCCGCCGTTTTGAATCAGCCCCTCTCCGGCAACAGAACCAAGAGTCAGATCGCCTGTTTGAGCAACATTTACTTTGCCTGCCACCTCGAGATTTGTAACTTCAAATGTACCGTTGTCAACATTAAGATTTCCGCCTGTCGATACATTCACCTGATTGATAGAACCTGAGGTGTTGCCAACAAATTTGCTGCCTAAGGTTAACGTTCCATTTACGTTGGCCGTGCCGCCATCAGCTGCGTCAACAAGAAGCTGACCGCCGGTGTCGGAACCGACAAGAATAAGCTGCTTACCGCTTTCAACCGTAACGGAGCCTGCATTCGCGATATTCATGAAGCCAAGAGCATTGGGAACATTCAAAACATTGGCATCAGCAGAGGCACTTGCTTCGCCGATTACGAGGCCTTTGCTGTTGTCAAGGGTCTCTCCGTCAAAGTAATTGTGCAGTGTAACTGTGCTAAGAATGACGCCCGGTTGAGAGACACCGTCAATTCCGCTGGAGAGCAAATTCTCGGCTTTTGTCAGATTGAAATCGGTGCTGTCGGAGAAATTACCGGTGAAATTAACCGTTACGTCTTTACCACCTGAGATTCCTGCAATAAGCTCTGCAGCCTTCGAAACGTTTTGACCGCTGTATTCGGAGTCATCAAAAACCAAATGACCGCCGTTATCTCCGAAGGCAAGTTTGCCTGTATCCTTCACTCCGTCTACAAAGTCCGTAATTTCTGGAAGACTAAAGTAGTCTCCAGGAATATCGATGTTCGCTCCGCTATCAACATTTAAGCCGCCCTGCGTGTTGTCGGGCTTCTTAAAGAGCTGATTCATCGAAGTCTGAAGTGCTCCTCCGTTTAAAGTAAGCGTTTTGTCGCCCTGACTGAAATCAATCTTTCCTGTTTCCAGCAAACCGCCTGCATTGACATTTACAACGGAATCAAAAACCAGCTGATCTACTGTCACAGTTGCGAATGAGCTCAAAGAACCACCGTCAATATGATTGTTTCCATCAGGTGCAGGTGTCGGGAACACTTCTCCCTCTTTGCCGATATTTACAGTGTTGTTCCCGAACGAGCCCTGGGCAGATGTTATATCCGCTAAGTTATAGTGGCCGTCCTTAAAGTTCAAGGTAGCTCCGTCAAACCAGCCGTTGTCAACATGGACCATACCTCCCTCAAAATTGACGACGGCTCCGGCTCCTCCGTTCAACAAAGAACCGAGGAAGACGTTATCACTTTTCAGGGTTAATTGGCCTCCGGCCTCGAATCCGGTTTCTGTGAACTCAATTGCTCCTGACTGGTTAACAAATTCGCCAGTTGCTCCTATGGAAAGATTATTCCATTTGCCGGAAAAATTGCCTAAGTCATTAGTAAACTGCCCGTTAATAATCGGAGTCTTTGTTCCGGTTAACTCAAAAGAGCCGCTGTTTGTAAATTTATCTCCTTCGTTGGAAATAAATTCTTCAACAGTAAGTTTTCCGTGGTTAATGCCGACAGGTGTGCTGAATGTCCCGGTCGCCGTGACGCTTCCACTGTTGGTAAGAGACAACAAGACACCGTTGTTAAAGGAAACAACTCCTGCATTGCCTACATTCACTACACCGTTGGTAACGACATCAGCGTTGGACAGATTTCCAAATTTCAGAGTTCCGGAAATGACATTCATGTTCTTGAATGTCGGAACAAGATTCCTCGACGTTGATGCAGTGATGAAATCTAGGACTACATCATCCTTGTTTGTTGCATTAACAATAAAATTATTCAGTGCAATCTTGGAGTTGTTGTTTGCGATAACCGCTTGCTTTCGATTAGCATCAATAAATTCAGTATCGGCAAAACCTGTTCCGGTTACTTCCAAATCAATACCGTTGATTTCACCGCCTCTGGTGTCAATTGCACCACCTGTACCAATCGTGAGTCTGCCGTTGTCCTGACCTTGAATTATTCCTCCTGTCTTATTTGTCAGAAGACCGTTAATTTCCCCTTGTGCCTCCGCACCTCCCGCAACTATCAGGGTTCCCTCGTTTTGGAACTCGCCTTGGGAGGAAATTTGCAGGTCAGACAACTTCGTCGTGCCGTCGTTTACGTACGAGAGTCCTTTACTTTCTTCAACGGGGGAAATATTCAATTTGGCAACTTCCAAAGAACCACCTGTTTGATTGTGGAAACTTTTACCCGATAGGAAGGTAATTTCTTCTGCTACTACTTTTGAATAGGCTTGGTTGATGAATCCGGAATCGACAGCACCGTCATCGCTTACTGTAATGGATTTTGCATTAACAACTGCGTCAGATTCGTCAGTTCCGTAGTTATTCAACGCTCCGGTTATAACCAGCGAACCATCAGTTGCATTAACAGTTCCTCTATTTTCGAATCTTCCACCGTTCAGACTCAAGCTCTGTTGAACTGTTAACGTGCTCTTGTTAGAGTTACGCACAACGTTTGCGGTGCTCCCCTCCGATGTTGAATACGTCCCGATGGTAAGTGAACCGGCATTATCAACAGTAGAATCGTGAGATGTGAAGTTATTAATCGTTAAATTTCCGAGACGTTTAACGTCAACTTTTGAGTTGTTCAGAGCAGCGTCACCTGAAGCGGAAACGTACTCTCCAACGGTGTAATTGCCTCCGTAAACAACCAATTGCGAAGCCTTGGCAGCAGAGATCTTTTGCACCGAGCCTTTGAGCGGGCTGTTCTCCACTTCGTTGCCCAGACCGAATTCGCCGTTATTGATAAAAATCTGACCGTCCGTTAATTCGGAATCCGTTTCAGTGCCTACGAGCTTAAACTTAAATCCGTCGTTAATTTGGAGACCGCCGCTTACGCCCGTGACGGATATCAATGAAAGAGTGTTTGACTTTGGCTGCCAAGACAGATAATTGGCGTTCGGGTTTAGCTCCGCCGGTTCTGTACCGATAACCAGAATAGTTTTGTTAGCGTCACCTGCATTATTCAGCGTGTCGGAAAAATCATAACTTGCAGCACCCGAAGTGTAGTTTTCTATGGCTGTTTTCAATTCATCTATTGAAACCTCAGTTGCTGCCGCTTGCGACAGAGAAAGGGCTCCGCTTAATGCAAGTACGGAACCGATCGCAACGCTTTTTACCGTCTTGCCTGAATTTCTTTGGGCGGATTTATTTTCATCTACCGCGACATAGCTTTGTCTGACGCGGTTCCAGACTGACTTGAATGTTTTATTCATAATTTTTCTCCTAGAGAGATTATTTTTTTGCCGGTGTTGTCCGACTTGTTTTGGGTTTTGTCTCTTTGGCGTTCTCAACTTTTGCCGAGCTGATCAAGTTCGCCAAATAGCTTTCGCTTTTGCGCCTTTTCAATGACTCTCCAATAACCGGCTTGATTTCGGAGAGTGAGGGGAACGGAGCCTTTCTTTTATCTTCAAGCTTGATAACGTGATATCCATCAGGCCCCTCAAAGGGTACTTGCAGAATTTCCCCGGATTTGAGTGTCATTGCCGCAGCTGCCAAGCCCGGAACACCTATCAACTTAACGTTTACAAACTTTGGCTCATCAAAACCTGACGTTCTGTTGGAACCCACAACCTCCTTTGCAGACTGTATAAAGTCTTTTCCTTCCTTTAACTTTTGAAGAAACTTTTCTGCTTCAGACTCGCTGGGAAAAATCACTTGCCTGATTTTGATTTCGTTAGGGTTGTAATTTTTCTTAAGCTCATCGTAAGCGGCCTGAATTTCTTCTTCCTTCGGCTCAAATTCTTTTGCCCTAAGTTCCAGTAGTCCTCTGGCCAATATGTCGGTCTTCCTTGCTTCGGATTGGACAATGACTCCCGGACTTTCGCTAAGTTTCTGCTTTCGAGCTTCCTGCTCCAGCACAAGCTTGTTTACCAGCAATCTTCTTGCTTCGGACTCTTGAGCCACCTGATCCCTGACTCCGAGAGTGTTCAAATAGTTCATATAAACCTTAACCTTGGAGGCAGGAACGAGTTCGCCGTTAACCGTAAACGCCGTTTGAGCCAGAACCGGCAAAGAAATTAAGAAAAGACCTAATCCGAATACTGCTTTCATAAAACTGTTAGTTGTTTAAAACTAATCCTTGGGTGATGATTTAAAGCTGACTTGGGAGAGGATCCTCCGATCCCCTCTTATGGGTTGGTTACCACTGATAGCCGACGCCGATGGAACCGCCGAATTTGCTCTCAGTATTTCCGCTGAATGTTCCTTTGAAGACCCAATGTCCGTCATCGGAAATCTTCGAAACACCGATTGCAATGGCGCTTTCTCCGCCGAAAGTGCCGCCGGCTGCAGCTGCCATTGCCTTGCCCGGCTGATAGGCCTGAGGAAGGCCGGCCGTAGCGATAGCCTGAGCGATACCGGCTTTTGCTCTCTTGTCGACATCATTGATTCTTGACATGAGGCGGCCGCCTACTTGATTCAACTGCCTCAAGTTAACCGCATCCGTGGGAGCCTGAGCATCCGCAACATTCTGAATACGAGTGTTTCCTGCATCGATGCCCCCAGAAGAAATTCTCGGACCGGTTTCGGATTTGAAGTAGATGGCATTGTCTGCAACAACCACTGCATTATTGGAAGTACCCACCGTTACTTTTTCAGATACCTCAGCTGTCTTGGTCTTCACAGAGTCGACTTCAATATCAGCTGCCAAGGCGATTTGATTATCCTGAATGGAAATATTCTTGCCTGCAACATAGGCAACTGCATCGGCTCGCGGCTGTACCGAAGCTGTCTCCTCCGGAGCAACTGCATTAATCTGTGCGGATAAAGCCACAGGAGCAGCCGTCAACGGCGCGGCCTTGAGCATAGCCTTAGCACTTCTCTTTTCATTCAGAGCCACAGCCTGAACGGGTTCAGATTCGCCGAGTTTGCTTTCCACATATTCGTAGAATGCTTGTAGTTGACCAACTGTTGCCGCGTCGCTTGCGTCTTCACCGTCCACCAAACCTGTCAGCTTTGCTTCTCCAAAATCAATTCCCGAGTTGCCGAATGCAATGGTCTTCCCTGCTGCGGAAATTGCACTCTGGGTAATTGTTATGCCGTTTCGTCCGGATCCGCCTATGACAAGCTTGTCACTAGACAGAGAAGAAGAGCCGACTCTGAGGGAGGACTGAGTCAATTCGGAATTAACCGAGTCTGTACCCACCTTTATGGCCGTCCCCTTGATTGACGCGTAAGAATTAGAGCCGTTTTCCTGAATTCTTACTTCGTTATCGCGGACACTGGAATTGCCGAGCGTTATTCCGGCACCGTCCATTTCCAACGTGTGGTTATCTTGTTGGAAAGATATCTTGTCTTTGAGAGCTATTTCGGTATAAGGCTTATTCTCAATATCCGTCTTACTCTTGACACTGATATTCTGGCCTTCTTTAAGGTTGGCGGCCCCTCCTTCGACCGACACTTTGCTGATGAGGTCTTTAACCTGACCAAAATTGACCGCTTGGGTATCATCAATAGCTTGGGCAAGATTTTCGATTTTCTTACCGCCCATATCTAGAGCGTCTTCTGTTAACCTCGGACCTCTTCCCTCAGCAAAATGAAAACCCGTTGCATCCATGATTGTGTTGCCAATTCGGAAGCCGTCTCCTTTCATAACAGAATCACCGATCTTCAATTCGTTAGAGGTCGCATTGAAGTTCAGATTTCCAAGAGAGATACTTTCCCCGGTAAGCCGCAAGTCCCCAATCTTGATGCTGTTATCGGCCACAGTGGTATTGCCAACTGTCAAACCTTCCTTGCCCAAAGTAGTTGCAGGGTTTCCGGCTTCATCCTTGAAGCTCAGAACGTCAGCCAATCTAACCGTGTAAACCTTGGCTCCGGTATCTTCAGAAATTGCGGTATCAAGTGTCAGGTTTTGGTTGTTGTCGGCAACTTCCACTACTGTTGCTGCACCTGCCACTTTATCTAACTGAGACTTGTTAACAGCTTCGTCAGGGGCTTCTCCGTCAACTAAGCCGGTGATCTTTTGGCTGTTCATTGCCAAGCCGGTATTGCTAAGAGCCGGACCGCCGGCAATTTCCAAACCTGTGCTGCGCAGAGAGGTTTCACCAAGTGTCAAACCGTCAGCATTCAGAACATTTCCGCCTGCCTGCAAAGCATCATTCTTTACAATGACATTGCCAACGCTTAACTGCTCTTTAGTCAGAGCCAAATCTGCATCGTCCGTGCCTAACTTAATAGAGTTATCTGCTACTGTTGTGGAACCGACCTGAAGTCCGGATGCATCCAGGACTGCCCTCTTGCCCTCTGCGCCTAAAATTGTCAGACTCCCGGGTGCAGTTTCGGAGCCTAAATTAAGGTTGTCAGCAAGTTTCAGATCGTAAACATTAGTCTTCCCCGCCTCATCCAGTTTCGTCGTTAATTGGAGATTTCCGTCTTCGACACTGGATTTACCGTCTACCGTGACGGTGGTTCCGATCACTCCGGTCTCTCCGAGTATCTGTCCCAAGTAACCCTTGTTGACAGCGTCAGTGTCTTCTACAGGATTGGCAACATTCTGAATTCTGTTTCCTGCTACATTTACACCCGTATCGGAAATTTGAATTCCATTGGCAAAAGTTGCACCGGAAGAATTGATTATCGTTGTCTTACCCGCTTCTGTAAGAGTAATGCTGTTGGGAGCTACCGCAATTTGTGTCCCTTCGGCGCCTTTAACCGTCAACTGTCCGGCAGTTCCGTCGCGCCCCAAGACAATTTGATCAGAAAGCTTAATGTTGTATTTGATAGAACCCGTTGGACTTCCGTCACTGTGGAGGTGCAAATTGCCTTCATCCACAGGCGCCTCGGCGTTGTCGTTAACCGTCAAAGTTGGAAGAAGTCCGCTCACTTGTCCGAAGTTGACTGCATCGGTTTCGTGAGTACCGGCAGCGACACCCTTTATCTGCTGATTACCGGCATCGATACCTTCAGAAGTGAACTTGGCAATCCCTCCTCCTGCTGTCTGTTCAGCTAATTCGAGGCCTTTTGAAGTCAATGTGGTATATGAGTCTCCGTTTCTCCAAAATTGGATCTTGCCATCTGCATGTTCATAACCGACTACTGCAGGATCAGACGCATCTTCTCCCAACATAAGATGATTATCCAGCCTCAAGTCATAAACCGTTCTACCCTGGGGATCTTTATTCCTTTGGACTAGGATATTGTTACCCACATATGGCCTTCTGGCTTCATCTTCCCCGTCGTCGAACTGACCGTAGGACGAAACCATTACATTACTGGCCGAGTAAGCTTTCAACTGGCCAAGGTTAACCGCTTCATCGTCTAAAGTTGCATTTGCCAGATGGGTAATTTTAAGATCGTTAGCGTCAATGCCGGCTGCCCCTATTGAAATTCCACTCTCAAATGATGCGTTGCCGATACTCGTTAGATCCTTGGCTGCTAGACTTATTCCTGAATCAGAAATATCAATTCCACTCGTAAAAGATGCCCCGGCGGCATTAATAAATCCAGTGGAACCATTCTCTTCCGTAAAAGTAACACCATTGGGTCCAACTACAGTTTCAAAACTTTCGGAGCCTTTTAACGTCAATTGTCCAGAACTGGTCTCGTTGCCTAAGACAACTTGATCAGACAGCTTAACGTTATATTTAGTTTCTGAATTTTCTTCTGTTTTAGTGAGATGTAAATTTCCCTCGGTCGTGTCTGCTGCGATTCCATCGTTGACGGTCAACATGGGGAGAAGACTTTTAACCTGTCCTAAATTGACCGCATCAGTGTCTTCTTCTGCAGCTGCTACTTTGTGAAGCTGTTTGTCCCCGAATTCGATATTAGTGGAGCTAATTCGTATTAAGCCGGAATCTGACGGCTTGCCGACCAATAAACCATTGTCAGCAGACAGTTGTGTTTGCTTTGTAACAGTCGTCTTATCTGAGCCGTAGCTATTAAACGTTAGACTTGATGGGCTAAGAGAAGAAGCTCTTTTGCTACCTGTATTTGAATCATAAGAGGAACTGAATCCATCATATTGAATTCGGGTATCGTAATCACTCTGATTTGACCAAGAGTCCCTTTTAGTTCCTAATAATTGGATTCTTCCGAGCTTTTGAGTAGATGCAGCTGTACCCAAAACCAAAGAATCAGAGAGAGCAACATCGTAGCTAGTAACCGGCACAGTCCCAGTCGAATCAACAGAAGAAGTCAACACCAAATTACCGGAAGATTGATTTTTGTTAACGGTAACTTTCGTATCTTTAACCAACTCCTGGAGAGACTTCAGCTGAGCAACGTTGACGGCGTCTGTGTCTTTAGAACCGGCAGAAACATTCGTGATCTGTCTACGGTATCCAGCGGTCTCATCGCCAATGGACAGCGCTCCAGCAGTCGAATAAAAAGCAGTGTCAGAGCTACTGCCTGTTCCTTTAGTTTTTGGAATGTACCCTCCGACGTCCCTTGCAGTTTCCGCCACACTGTGGCTTCCAAGAGCTATAGAAGAGTCAATGTTGGCGCTTGCCTTAAAACCTAAAGCGGTGGATTTGAAATTGTTAGCTACTGCACCAGCCCCAATAGCATTAGAGTAATCCCCTATTGACTTAGAATTTGCTCCTATAGCCTGAGATACTGCCCCCGTCGCCGCAGCCGATTGGCCTAGAGCCACAGCCTGAGCTTTAGTTGCCTGAGCTCTGTCGCCAATGGCAATAGCGTATGATGAAGAAGCTGCAGCTTGTCGGCCAATCGCCATTGCACCTAGCTCAGCAGCATTAGCGCTATCACCGATCGAAATAGCACTCTCTCCATTTGCATAAGTGTTGACGCCAAGAAGCACAGAACGTTTACTTAAAGCCAGAGCGTTGTAACCTATTGCTGTTACATAATCAGACTGAACAGCCTTTGCCTGAGCCCCCAGAACCGTTGATCCTGAACCGGTTGCCTGTGCCTCATTTCCTATGGCAATCGACTCATAAATCACTTTAGAAGGCCCAGTACTACTACCAACGTAGGAATCAGATCCTATCGCAATAGAATGCCTCGCATTTTTTAATTGGGCTTTATACAGATCGGTCCCCATAACGATTGAATAGTCCGAATCACTATTGGTACTCGCATGAGGATCCTTAGCACTATCAACTTCAGCAGAACCATTTTCAATAGTCGCATTTTCATCATGGCCGCCGGTGTTATTCCAAGCAACAGCCAAATCAGAAAGAGCAAATCCAGTCAAAGCAATTATTGCACCCATCAAAATTGACTTAGCCGAACTTTTCTGAACGGAAGAGGTAATTTCGTTAACAACCATCAGGCATCCTCTTGCCTTGTTGAAAACTATCTTGAAACATCTATTCATCTTTTTCTCCTCAGGTTTTGAGATTCTTGTAATTGAAAAAGAAATAAATTGAGGTTCAAAAGGAAGGGGGTTAGCGTAATTAGAATACAACACCCCTCCGACCCCAAAACTTTGAGAATTGGGCTTGTTAATTAAACAGAATAAAAGGGCTTTGTCTTCAGCTCTCAAGACTCTGAAGACGCAGCAAAGTCCTCAGAGTCAAGAGGAAGTCATATAAACATTAAGCCTCGGGTTCGAAAGACGGGTGTCTGTCGAATACGCCGAGGCTAACGTTCGTGAGCGGATTAAACCCTCAATGAAGGGAATATTATTGTTGAATAATTCGGATTGAAAGATCAGAAAAGATCTTGAAGGGAAATCTTGGCGGCCTAATTTCTCGGAAAAAAGGCTAGTAATCATCCTACGAAAAAGGGTGATTCCGCAGGGGGGGGGTAAGTGAAATTTTCATTTTTATATATTCCTCAGGTGTTGTAGTCATCCTATCACAGGCTCAAAATGACAGACAACGGATTTGTTCCATATTAACCCTCAGATAACGCCCCTTTAAGGGAAATCACCTGTATTTGTGCGTGCAAAAAATTATAAATAATGTTGTTTTTGTGCCTTATGGGCATAAATTAACCTTAATGATTTTTCTACTTTAGCTCAACCGCCGAGAATCCTCATCCATGGACACGGACGAGAACAGATTTAATCTCTGTCCTTTTTTAAAGTAAATAACAAAACCCAGAATCTTTTCTCTTAGGTTCTTTTTGCGTTTTATTTTCGCTTTTAGGTATGCAAAAAAACTCCTATGCCCGTTTGAGAGATATGTCCAGCTGCAATCCAAGAGCTTGAAGAATCGGCAGGAGGGCTTGCTGTGTGGGATTCCCGCTTTCTCCCAGAGACTGATAAAGCTGTTCGCGACGAATTCCACATTGCTGAGCAACTTGAGTCATTCCTTTAGCTCTCGCAACGATTCCCAAGGCATTGACAATATGCTTTGTGCTTTGCGCTCCCGGATTTAAAAAATTATTTGAATTTAAATGAGCAAATGGGTCTTGTGTCAAAGTCGTCAACTTATAGACCCACTGTGTACGAATGTGAATCTCAACAAGTTCCAAAGCCTCCCAAAACAAACATCTTAGTTTTCTGTCAAAAATATTTAGCTCTAAAACATCATCAAAGTGGACATTCGCCTTAAACTGATAAATTTTCGTCCGGTATTATTCGAACGGAATACAGTAAGCACTGAAGCGGTAATACCCGATGCTGAGAAGATACCGAGAAACCCTCTGAGAGTCAGGGACAATTAATCCTCGCGATTGGAGGGGCTTGACTTGTCCTTCAACAGGTAACGGTGGCTTGTTGAAATGAATTTTCATTCTCCGGATAAAAAAAGACCTCACTTGTTGCAGATAAACCAAAAGGCCAGAGCTGTGTGAGGTACGCTTGACTCGAGTTATAGAAGCTTTTTCTCTTTCTGTATATCAAATTTGCTTCTCTTTTTGCCTTACCTGAAATTCTCTATGACATTTTTTCTCAGAAAAATACCTACGTTCTGCCGCTTCCCCTTGTTTACCTATATTGAAAGAGGAAATCGGTCGGTGGTATCCCATAACGCGAGTCCAAATCTCACAGCGAGTCCGCTCAGAATCTTTAATGCCAAATTGTTCTGGTTTATCAGTCATTTAAAATCCTCAGAGTAAATCCAATACACAAGGAGTTATTTTGTCCTATTTGTGTCTCAAGGAAAAGACCAAATAGAGGCCAAAGACAGAAAGAGCTACGCAAAAAATCGTAAACAAAACCCACACGCCGTTCATCTATATTCCTCCAAGTAAAACGTTAGGAACAAAGAAGTAACGAAACGGCTAATCCCAACGATTACAGCATAATAGTTAAATTGAAATAAGCCAAGTATCAATGCTCCAACACTGAGTTTTTCCAAACCGTCGACCACCCTCTTTACTAAGGCATATTTTGAATTTAATTTCATATTCTTCCAAGTAAGTTCAATGTGACAGACAAGGTAAAGATTTTCTTAATCTATTTATGCCGCTCAGAGACGCATAGTTGAAAGAAAAAGAGGATCAATAACTTTGAAAAAATAGAACCGCCGGAAGATATACAAGCAATTCGAAACCGCCAAATATGTAACATGGCACTTTAGCCGCCTTTTCGTCTTGCTTGAAGTAAAGAAAATAGGCCGTGCATAAAACAACCAAAACCTGAGCAATATAGTTGAAATAATCGAGGCAATCCTTCATAACTTTCTCCTTCTTTAAAATCCGTCTTTACTCTTTTGCATGGCTTCTTTTGATTCCTCATAACAGCTAGATATGGCCTGGACGAAAGAATAACTTTCAGTATCCTGCCTGTATTCATCCAGTCCTATATAAACCTCTTTTCCTGTCATAAGGACATCTTTAATTGTTTCAATTATTTTGTCTTGATTATCCAATTCAGCCTTTGTAATACCTTCATCTAGATGGATAAAAACAACATCATGGGATGATGTCGAGACAATTTTGAGAGTATCAATAAATAGATTCACTCTTTGACGCGGATCTTCAATAATGTCGTTACGGTTTTTCAACTGAACTATATTGAGCCTCGAAGTTTTATCTCCCGCTGCGAGAAATTCGAAATACCCTCCACCGTCTCTAAGAACTGGGAAATAGCCCGATAGAACTGAAGCGCCGAATTCTAATTGAGCAATTCTCAGAGGATATTCAGGGGCCGCAAGTGTTGGAAATTCTTGGCAAAGCCACAGAACGGACTTGCCTTTTGGCAACATTTTCTCTGCAATTTCCAACAACCTGTAACCAACCGCATAACGGTTTCCGATCAGAACTCTTTCTTCCTCTGGGAAGGGATTTGAATCATAAATCAAACTATTTAAAGGAAGCCTCAATCTTTCTTCGAGCCGTTCTTGATAGCTATTATCAATTGCAACCAACTTTTCCACTTTTGAAGAATCTTCCTTGCAATACCAATACTGCTCATCAAAACTATTTCGCAATTGGCGCAGAAAGTCGCGTTTGGATGCTGCCGAAATCCAGTTGCAATTTAACCCATTCATTAGACTGAAGAAGTACCAAATCGGTATTCTTACCGTACCTTTGGTCAGAGATTGATCCTTCTTCTTTATCCAATCATTCGTATTTCTTAGCTCAGAATCAGACAGAAAAAACTGTGTCATTTATTTCTCTCTCCTCTAGGATTTAAGAATTGTTGTCGTTACCTTTCTCGATCTCGGTAGCTACAGTATTTCTCTCTAGCCTTTGTTCTTTTGCCCACTCTTGATAGAGTTTGAAAAATTTTTGGCCGACATGGTGTCCACTTATCACATTGTTCAACTTAGCCTCGAAATCAGAAACATAATGTTTTCTGCAAATTGCGTAAGAATCTAAGCGAGCATCCGGACGAAAGTTTGCAATCCTTGTCACCTGCCCACCGTAGTCAACAAGGACATTTACATCTCCATCTTTCATCAGTTCAAAAATAAATATTCCAATCTGTCTGGAGATACCCGTAAAACCTTTCGGAGAGCACTGTCTCTTTGCTCGAAGTTTGGAATAGTCCAGGAGGGAAAGTTTTGTACGATGAACCCTCAAATACTCTTTATAAGCCGGATCGTCTGAAGGGATAATTGGCTTAGGTAACATTCCTCGTAATTCGTTCTCCCATTGAACCAATTCCATTTCTATTTTTTTCGCAAAACGTCTTCTAAGCTGCCGGACGTTTTCGTCTTTTTTTCGCATGATGTTTTATTCAATTGAATTAAAGAACCTCAAGAGATGGAACTTTTTTGACCTTTAAATAATCCCAAGCCATCAAACGTGTGTAGCAATCAAACATCGAAAGAAAGTTTTCACCGGAATAGGTAAAGAAATCCCAACCGTCAAACTTAAAAACCATGCTGTACGTTTCAATGGGAAAAGGAGAGTTTCCGTCAAACCTCCCGACCTGACAGATAATTTCTTCTCCTTTCACAAAGTCGCCTGGAATTTCCAAATCTGCCTCGTCATGACAAAGTTCCACTTCGACCATTGCTTTTCTCCAAATTAGGCTTCACCGATAACCGATTTTTTCGTTAGTGTGGATTTTCCACTCACAATAATCGACACAATCATCGTGTCCATAGGAAGCAACTGTTGAACGTAAGTTTTGTCCTTCTTGTCTGCTTTCGGGTGAGACTCGAGTTTTTCGTACATTCCATCGACCAATTTTTCTCTCTCTTGGAGCAAAGAAGTCAGGCGGTTGGCCTGAATTTCATCAAGCTCCACAGTCAATTCATAAGTGCTCATTTACTCTCCTCAGTGATAGATAATTAACAAGCGGCTTCTTTGAAACGTTGATCGAAGAACTCGACAACTTCTGTTCTCTTCCAACGGCGTTTCCCTTTGAGAGAAAGCTTGTAGGGCTTTGGAAAATTAGGGTCCTTAATAACCTCATCCGTAAGAGAAGAGTTATAGCCGTTCCCCAACATGACATCTATATCTGCTCGTGATACAAAATAAGGCTCAATTCTTGGAATCCGGCGCACCACAATATCCGCGATTGATACAGCCAGCGCCTGCTTATCCTCGTCATTTAGATGTAAGGCATTATCAGCCATACCTTCCTCCTTAATACTTATGCTCATTCTTTCAGAAGAAAATTCTTTCCCTGTACGAAAAACAGCAGGAATTACTCAAATTTCCTTCTGCCGGAAATTGTTCTTACGTTAAGGATTAAGCATGACCGGATCTGTTCAGGATGCCTTTGTGAACGTAGCGCTACGTTTTCAGATTTTTCGTTGTTGACGAGGCCGTGCTCACGGAATTAAATTCTTGATAAATAGAAAGAAAAACAATTTAAGGAGAAAACAGTGAACTGTATCCAGCGACTGTTCGTTTTATCACTTACGGCAGTTTCAATTTTAGGATTAAGCGCTTGCACGACAACGGCGGTTTTAACGCCTGAAGAAGCCTTAGAAAAAGACACCGACGATCAGATATACAGCGATAAGCAAAGTCTCGCTTCAAATATTTGCGATTACATGGGAATCTTTTGTCCAAAAGATGTAACCATGTCAGAAGCTGAGTTTGAAAAGATGGTTGGTTCTGAAAAGGCACCGAACACCGGCATTGAGATTTCTAAGTTGGGTGGCGTGATGCTGGCTTCTTCATGGCTCTTTCCCACTTCTCTTGCAACTCAAACACACCAACTTGGCGCGGGATGGTTCTTTTTAGGTGCCGGTTTATTGCAAAGTGCTATCACACCGTCAGACTGGAAACATTCTCGTGTTTTAGCTTTCGTTCCTGTAGATAAAGCCAAAACTGCCGAAGAAGCCAGAAAATACTTTTTGGATAATTTAATCGCTGCTGAGAAAAAGGTCATCAAGGCAAACCATTTTGAAATTGTTAAAGAATGGCCTTTACAAACAAAAGAATTTTCTGATCACACAACCACATTCACAAATATCGCAGTCAAGGGAAAAGAAGTCTGTCCGTTAAATGAGAAAAACGAGCAAACGTGTATTTTCGATGCTGCCGTTGTTCATGGTGGTCTCAACGCTGTAAAAACCATTATTCCAAACTGGCTTCCAAACGGAGGGCAAGAAGCATGGAGAATTTCAAGGACCGGGGCTATTTTTCGTTCAGAACCTTATAGAGTTTCAAAAGTTATCCAGAAGGATCTTGTTATCCAAGTTGCCGAAAAACTCCCGGATAATTTTTATGTTTACGTCCCTGCGACCGACGTTGGAGATGAGAAGAAAGACGGTCCTGCTTTCATTATGACCAATAAAACTGTCTACCCCTTTATTTACGTTTTTAATAAAAGCAAATAACAGTTGTTTTTCCAATTGAGAACCCCGGCACCCGTCGGGGTTCTTCTCTACCCTAATTAGAATCTATTGCAGCAATCAAGCCATCGCCAGATTAGATAGATAGGTTGCTCCCCGGCTACAGGAATGACTTTTCCGGGACCCCATGCCTCCACCATAGCTCCGACTTTGTGAGATCGTTGAGTATCTGCTACCGGATGTGCCATAGTGAATTTATATTGTGTCTTCGGAAAATACGGCGCGATATATCCGTTGCACAAAGCATCGTCGCCCATCGTAGCCCAAGCAAAGCCTCGTCTGTGGATTTGTGTCATAACTCTGACGGCACCTAAAGAAGTTCGTCTCAATATCCCTAACCTTTCGTTTATTCTGCCTGTAAGGGGATAGACAAGCCCCCATGTTCCTGCACACCAAAACAAAGGTTCCAGCGGCTTATTAACCGTACTAGACAACGCATCGGGAATACAAGATGCCAAGGCCGCAGGATTGGCAAAAAGTGCGGCTTCGGGATTTGCAAAATAGCTTATCTCACCATTGCTCCAAGTCGGATCAAGCTCACTGATGTAAAGAAGATCGAAATCCGAATAACCGCCGGGGTTACATCCCTTACCGGAGAACAGTTCCAGCATATGGACAAGCGGAAAAACGTAATAGTGGTAGTGGTTAAAAGCAGCTTGGTCAGGTGAACCGGTCGGCGTTGTACCGTGACTGCCGAGATTCATGGGATTGATGTTAAGTCTGGTCCCGTTCAGCGCAGCCAGACACCCGGGGACAGTTTGAAACTCAATTAGGCGATAAGGCTCCCAAAAAGCTGTGACTAAGCCAGGCCTTGGGACTCCCAGTTGATCCTGACACATACAAACGGATTGATTTGAAGCTCCGTCGGGTACCTCTTCTCCGCTGCCAAAGAGGGTTGAAACGCCTTTCCCAACCCAATCCTGAATCCCTTCCATCCAATTACCGTTTTCGCCGTTGGCCCAGCCCTCGGACGAACCTGAAGAAATTTCTCCCAGATCTTCTTTTGTGGCGTTAAATGGATTCATAGTAGCGCCGGCAAGTTTCATAGGAAAAATACAACGCCAACAAATATCGGTAATAAGTTTCGGCCCGAGTAAATTCGCACTCTTACAGACAAAATCCTGAGAATTTGCGGAAAAGGAAAATAATAGGAGTACCGAAACAACTAATACTTTCAAATTATTTTTGAGGTGCATTCAATTTGTCTCCCGGCGTTAAATATTGTTCCTCGAGCTTTTGACGAACTTCGTCAATAGGTGCGCCATCAAGACGTTGTGACGCTCTTTCTTGAGCGTTGAAGCGCTGACCTTCGTAGTCACTCGGGCCACCGGTTCCTGTTAGAGCTTCCATCGTAAGTTTTTCCACGTCAGCTCCCATAAAGCCAGCTTCCTGACTCATTGCAACCCATTCATCCAAGTTGATTGCATCCCAATTTACCTTTCCGAAATCGGCAATAGAAATTCCTTCGCACTGCGGATGCTTGGCACTTCCGAAGTTTGCTGATCCGTAAAGCTGGTTTCTAATTTGCTCTTGGAGAATGCGTCCGAGCGGTGATTTGTAGCAGCAATAGCTATAACGTTTTTCAATACAAGCGCCAAGAACCTTGCTCTTGCAATAAGAACCCACGTAATGGCATTGTCTCAAAGCGCGATTGGAGGCAAGCTCGAACTCTTTTTCTTCGCATTTGTAGATTGTCTGAATTACGAGCATAGCCACCTGATAAGCTACATACACGTATCCGACAACAGCAACGGCTGTCCCTATAGCCTCTGAAACTTGATTGGCCGTGACCTTCGCCAATTCAGTAGAACTTTCTGCCGCTCCGGCGGCGCCCGCCCCAGCTTGAATGCCCATCTTCTGAAGCATTGAGTTGATCATATCTGCTATAGCTTGAGAAATCTTTTTCTTTATTTCATCTATAGCTGCGGTCATCGGCTGAAAGAAATTTTTTACGGCTCCGGAAATATTTTCAGCATAGCTGGTAAGAGGTTTCGTAACAGGCGAAAGACCCTGTTTTACGATTTCCACCGCCGAATTATGCAAGTCTTGATAAGCGCCCACAAAAGAAGGTTGCATTTCTCTGTTCAGACTCATCATCGCACTGTCTGCCAAGTAAACCTTGAAAGTCATTGTGATGTAGTCAACGAAATTCACGCTGGTAGGCTGTTCACAGCAATTTTGAATTCCGCCAACAGCCTTTTTACATTCGAATCCTGATCCGCCGAAGAGTGTGCAAACCACATCTTCAGTTCCGGTGGCATTGCCGTTTTCGTCAGTTCCCGTACAGGTCATATCTTTTGAAGCCTGTTGCGCAACATGAAGAAGGGCCGCCGCTTTAGTAAAGTCTGTACTTTGGGTGAAATCGGTTGTTATGCAGTCCGTCCCCATACAAGCAACGCTTCCGGAACATTTGAAAGTTCTTTCGCTAACCGGCGTTGATACAACCTGATCGTAGCCACAATCGTAAGTATTGGTATAGACGTAACAGTTACCAGAACTTCCCTGCGCTCCGTCTGTACACTCGGATTTAATGTAAGTACAGCCCGCATCCACAAGCCTCTGACAGTCGTCTAAATTTCCTCCTTCGTTCTTCGGGCAAACAAGAGTACCGTCCGCTGCCGTGTAGCAATCCATATCGCCTTTATAAAAGGAATAATTAGCCGTTACATTTACTTTGCGACATAGCGGGTTGATTCCTTTTAAAGGAGATGCTCCAAACTTATCCGAGCAGACTTCGTAACCTCCGAATGAAACACAGCTGCCTCCTGCATTAGCATTTCCCGGCATTTCTACACATTCAACGGACCCCTGTGCCATGCCGTCAGAGACGGCCTTGGCCAGGTCAAAACATTCTTCAGGAGTCCACAAATCCCCCTCAAGAATAGCCCCAGGATCGTATTGAACGTTAATTCGTGCGTATGCTTCACCTTCACCGCCTACTGCGGCACGAATCTTGAATCGAATTATCCCGTCTTTACCTGCTTCTTTGATCTCATTGGTGATATCTACTGGCGGCATATCCGATTGAATCTTTCTGCAAGATCTTTCGGTGCAACCGGGGCCGCTTCCCGTCGGATCCCAAATCCAATGAGTTGAGTATTCACAGCGCACCCCATCTATTCTTTGGTTATTGTCGTCATAGGGAAATGGGCTGTGCGTTTCATAGATCATGCGTTCCTTGCCTTTGGGACCTACATAGACTCTCATCAAGTCGTCATAGGCGGCATAATCGAGTTTGACGGATTTCAGAGCCTTGGGTTTTACTACCCGAAAACTCATCTCCTCTTCATAGTAGGAGCAGGATCCCCCCGGGATATAGTTATCCCCGACCTTACCAAGCCAAATGCTGATACAACCTTCACCGCAGGAACTGATGTTGTAGGGGCCATCCTGATGTACTACAGGTTCAGTAAGATCGTATAAATGCTGAATCTGGCAAGATCCTGTCTTATCTATGACCTTGGTACATTGCTCGTAAATTGGTTCGTGTACTACTCTCTCCTGCAACAGATATTCTTCCATTGCCGTACAGTTGGCTAAGGTCTTGGAAAAATCTTCCAGTCCTTCAAGCGTTTCTTTTGTCTTTTGAACGATTGGATCATTTTCGGTAATTTGGTTTTTCGGGAATGCCGAAACAGTCTTCAAGACGGAATAAGCCGCCGCTTCCGGGTCTGACGAATCAGCGTTTACCGAGCGTTTTTCGAGATCAACGATATAAGCGTTACCTTGCTTCCTGTACTCATCGTTGTCCTTATAGATTCCCATGAGTTTTTGAACGTCCTCAACGGTCATGCCTTTTCCGTTGTTGACGCCATTAACAGACTGAGGCACAAGGTCTTTGGCTCCGTAACCAAGTTTATTTACGTAACCCTTCAAGTCACTGATGGCAGAATTTTGCATCTCTCGCCCGGCCATTGCAGCGCTTTGCATATTCGCATTAGTGGAAGATGTCTGAGCTGAAGCCGTTCCATAGTATGGGAGCGAGACTAGAGAAGCACAAACCGTATAAATGACGGTTTCCTTGAGTAAGAGGCGGATTCTTTTAAGCATCTTGTTTGCTTTGTTGATCTTTTACGACTTCTTTAATTTAAAAGATCCTTAAAGGCAAGCCTGCCAGTAATGTTCTGAAAAACGGAATGATTGCCGCTTTGAAAAAAATGAAGGTTGAGCTCGTAAGCCGTTAACTCGGTTACAATCAGCAAACCACGAAAGGAAATGAACTTTGTCCGAAGTCCTCGCCCTCGAAATCTACGCCAATCCCTTAATTTGAGGAATTAGCAAAGGATTACGGCGTTTGCCGTAGAGGGCCCCGAAAGGGATCAGATGCGACAAAGCCCGGGCGGGACCGGGCTTTGGTGAATCTAAACAATTCTTATGAGGGACGAGATGGTAGCAACATTTCTAACCTCGTGGGAGATTATATCTCACAACACGGTTGTCTGGACTGGTGATGTCAATCTTGATTACAGGATTGTGCTTGTTCTGGTGCTGTGGGCAATAATCCGCACGAAGCTCTAGTGAGCTGAAAAAAGGCCGATTCCGAGAGGGTCGGCCTTGTGCGTTTCCACTGTTTTATTCAAGTTTTCCAGTTAAATCAATTGCAGGATCCTTTGGCGTGGAAATTAAATTGACTTTTTCTTTTAATCCGTAATCCGTTAAATCATTTTTTCCATCAAAGAGGCTAGTTTTTGGAAGATCCAGATTTTGAATGTTCATCCAGTTTCCCAGTCCCTCGGTAAAGTTAAGCCCCGACTTCTCAGAGGAAAGTTCTATACGATCATTCCTATCAGAATCTATTTTGATGAGCGGAATATCGTAGTGAAACTTACTAGCGAAATTGTTGGTGAGGGTGATTTTGTTTTTTTCAGTTTTGTGTGCAAGACCGTGATCAGAGAAATAGATTATGGAAAAAGGACGCCCTGTTACTGATTTTTCTTTCTTTAAAAGTTCAAAAACTTTTTCAATAAGTTGATCTGTTTTTTTTATTGATGTCACATAACAGGCAACATACGAAAGATTTTTATCCCACGTCGTGTAGGGATTTTTTATATCCAAAATTCTTTTACATACATCCGGATGTGAGCCAAGTGTATGGAGAATAATCAGACGAGACTGATCTGTTTTTTGATCCAGTATTTGTTTGAACGGCTTCAATAAGGCAAAATCACTAATATTTTTTTCCGAATAATCTCCTTTATTGAGAAAAATCGCCTTATCCGCTTTTCTACCAATGGCTGACACTGGTGTGTCAAATTTTCCAACCATCCCCTGATTCGATAACCAGTAAGTCCTAATGCCCGCACTTTTGGCCAAATCAATAATTGAACGATCATATCTCGGTTTCCATTTACCCTTATCAGGGACAGTTAACATATTTGTCAGGGAGCCTATCGTGTATGTGCCTCCGGATTTCATTCCGTCTACCTTAACTGTATAGTTATTGTCCAAGAACGGTGTATTTTCAACGGGATAGCCGTAAGAATGAAAATAATCTTTTCTAGCACTCTCGCCAATGATAAGAACGTAATCGGTTGGGACACCTGTGCGTTCACTTTTTTGCCACGAGCTTTTGGCAGAATATTTATCAAGTTCGGCCAACTGTTCTTTTGTCACTTCACCGGCTGAATAAAGCTTTCTAACAAACAACGTCGGTTCCAAAACAATTACCAAGAACGCGCAGGAAAGCAAGACATAAGTCTTATTTTTCCAGGGTTTAATTTTTGCTTTAAAGGCGATTAGATGACATAGAAGAGCAAGCACTATGATGAGTAAAGATTTTCCATACTCTTTCATAGGTATAAGGCTCAGAAACTCAGTGGCTTCTGAAAAATTTGTTGCCAGTAAAGAAACGAAGGACTGATAATCAGGCGCACCGTAAACAGATGCAATTGGAGAGTAAAGAGCAGAGAGAAAAGCGATTGGAAAAACAATGAGATAAAAAGAGAACTTAGAGGAGACAAAAAAACTAAGAAAAATAGCAAAGGCAATAATTGATATTATTTTACCCCCCCCATAAATTTTGATTCAGTCCGAAAACAGCCAAGTGATTAATGCTTCCGAACCCTTGCAAAACAAACTTCGACAGAAGAAATAAAAAAAGACCAAAGCAAACTACACTTGTGATCTTGCAAATTAGCGACCTGTATTCAAATTTCATAAATTCTTCTCCTTGTCCTACAACAACTCATCCCGAGTATTTTTCTCTTTTTGTTTGGCATTTTTCTCGTGTTCTACGACTTAGCCAACCCAACCTTTACTCATGTACAGGAGGTTACCAGCTCGTTACCGTAAATCGGTAGAACAAGAAGTAATGCAGATAGATAGAGCTATGGTTCTAACAAAACGCCTCGGAATTCCGCAGTCGTAAGCCTACGGTAGTTCACAACTCTAACGAATCTTTGTTTAGTAAGAAGTCAAAAATACTCATCGTTGTAATTCCCTGCTCGTCTCTATGGATTCTGCATTCGTTACCTACTACAACAATTTTTTTTGAATGCGTCATCCACGTTTATAAAATGCTCTATTTCTTATCGTATCTTTTTTTCACTCGGCAATGCTTAGGCAGATTGAATGTAAAAACGCTTGCTTCCTTTATTACAAACAAAATCAATTTCTAATTGCGCTCGGGTTCGATTTCCTTCGTCATCCATTCTTCTAACGGGAACCACTCCCACGTCAACGTTGAAGCCTCTAATCAACAATTCATTGAAAACAACATTCTCCATCAAATGCGTTTTTTCAATTTGACGAAAATTCAACCGTGCATTCCGTAATCCAAGATCTGAAAAGTAATACTTTAAAGGGTAATTGATATAGTTTTTATCTTTTATATCGAATCTTACTGCCTTCTCTATAAGAAAAGCATCTTCAAAATACGAAAGGTATTTTTGCACTGTGTCTCTTGTCAATTTGCCCTTGACGATACTATTGAAGCTATCAGCGAGTTTCTTAGGATTTGTAAGACACCCTATGTTTGATGCGAGCAAATCAAGCAACTCAGATAGCGATTCATTTTTTTGGACTTTGTACCGAGAGCGTTTAAAAAAACGAGTAATCATTTTTTCTTGACTCGAGGTTCGACCCTGTCACACCTACAGGAGCTCGGAGATGAGTCATTTTACCAATATGTCGCCTACGAACGAAGTAGGAAAGCCCCTCAACAGCCATGGTCCGGTTCGTTGCCTTTACCACTCAGCAATCGGAGTTGATGTACATGCTCAACTGCTTGTATGTTGTTTTCAAAAACATCTTCCGGAGACGAATCAACTGTTGTCCGAGCAGGCACAATTCGGAACTTCTAATAGCCAAATAAAACAATTCGTAGATTGGGTAAGCAGCCATAAACCTGAGATTATTTTGATGGAGTCGACAGGTGTTTATTGGATGAGCCCCTACGAAGCACTGGAAAGTGCGGGTTTTACATCACAGCAGCTTGCAGTGGTCAACGCAAGAGATATCAAAGCGGCATACGGAAGAAAATCCGACAAAGCTGACGCCAGGCGTTTGACTGAATTTGCTCGGATGAACAGCTTTAAACGCTCCTTTGTTCCGTCCCGGGACATTCGAACCGCCAGGCTAATCGCCAGACGTCTGCACCATGCGACTCAGGACTGCACTCGAGAATCCAACAGGATGCAAAAGCTTTTATCTTGCAGCGGCACTCGAATTAGCTCTGTCTTCAGTTCGTTCAAAGGCAAAGCTGCTCAAAAGATTATTAATTCCTTTCTTGACGATTCTTACCCGGAATTTATTGCCTGTGTACGTTCCAATTGCTCCCGGCTAAGAGCAACATTTACGGATATTGTCGATGCCTTTAGACAGTTGAACACCCCGACATTTAAAGAACTTTTACTGGAACAAAGAAAATCCTGGCGTCAGGCCATGGAACGAAGGGATCGATTGGAAGCCTTATTGCGAATACAGATGAAGCCATACAAGAAAACGGTCGATCAACTTTGTGCAATTCCAGGAGTCAAAGAATTAGCGGCGCTAAAAATTCTCTCAGAAATTGGTACGGATTTATCCTCGTTTAGAAGCAGTGAAGCTTTCTGTTCATGGATTGGAATTTGCTGCGGAAATAACGAGTCCGCAGGTAAAGCCAAAAAATCCGGAACGCCAAAAGGAAACAACTATCTTCGTGCTTTCCTCACAGAAGTGGGTCAGGCTATTGCATTAGTTAAAACCTACACAACGGTTTTGCGTAAGGTATTCCAGGCTTTTAAAGAGAGAAGAGGACACAACCGAGCGGTTGTTGCAATCGCTCATAAGATTGCACGGATCATTTACACGATGATCAAAAATTCTATTGCCTATGTAGAAATAAGTTCTCCAACGCTTGAGAAAATCAGACTTAAAAAACTAAGAGCTTCCATAAACAATGCCAAAGAAGTCGGAATTAGCCTACAGAAACTATCCGTCGTTAAAGACTCTACCGGAGAAATCCTATCGGATACCTGAGTAAATAAAAATGTGTGAATCCCACTGGATATGCCGAAAGGCAGGAATTTACCTGCCTACTGACACGCAACTTACTTAAAAAAAGGCGCTCGAAGAAAATCAAGTCCGAGCGCTCCAATCTAAATTTGAAATCGCGGCCGACTTGCTCGGCAGAGCGTGATTTCAACTCAACCTCAAATCCCAAGGAGAAGTGACAACATTCAATTGCCACAACTGCATATTAGCATAATCCACTAGGTGAAAACCCTCTTATGTGAATACGCATCCT
>ERZ837487.1402-NODE-1402-length-29160-cov-3.723862_pt1 | contig 29160 bp, 27 predicted proteins | sample MGYA00519911_ERZ837487 | MGnify/ENA primary metagenome ERZ837487 (study PRJEB31850, sample SAMEA3708818) | human gut metagenome | biome: human gut; feature: human-associated habitat; material: faeces | place: China | collected 2014 ... | reverse complement strand
AGGAGGGAACGGCAATTCCTCACCGCCCAATGCTTCACATTGGACGGGGTATCCATGCCGAAATAATGAAAATACCCGCCGCAGTGAAAAACTGCGGCGGGTACTGATATCAGTTCCATTCCTCAGCCAAGAGGAAGTCGCGGATATTCCGGTGTTTGATCCCGTTTCGGCTCATATCGAACTCATCGAGAGAAACAACGTACTTCGGGAAGTTGTCGCGGATAGAGTCATACGCACCAAACTCACGGTTGACGGTTTCTTCCGATGCCAGCAGGTAAGTGACCTGAACATACAGCTTTTCTCCGCGCTTGTCGCATACAAAATCAATTTCCTTATCGCCCGTTCTGCCAACGGTCACTTCATAGCCCCGGCGCAGTAGCTCCAGATACACGATATTTTCCAAAATGAGATTGATGTCCCGCATATTGCCGCCGAAGACCGCCTCGCGGATGCCATGATCGGCAATATAATACTTCTCATTGGAGGCAAGGATCTGTTTGCCCTGCAAATCCTCCCGCTTCACCTGATAGAACAGGTACGCCTCACAGCAGTATCTGATGTAATTCAGGATCGTTTCCGGGGCAACGGTGCGCTGCTCGTTTTTCAGGAACTTCGCAAGCGAGGTCGCAGAGAAGGTCGTTCCCACATTGGCGATCACATAGGCAATGATCCGCTCCAGCAGGTCAACATCCCGGATTTTATTCCGCTTCACGATGTCCTTGAGCTGGACAGAGTTGAACAGATCGTGAAGATATTGCTTGGATGGCGCATCCGCATATCGGAGATTTGCGAGATAGGGCATCCCTCCGGCGAGCAGGTACTTTTGGAAACACTGCTGGATGGACGCATCGGGGGCAATCGAACGGTACAGCTCCATGAACTCCCCGAAGGAGAACGGATAGATCACAAACTCCACATACCGACCGCCCAAATAGGTCGCAAGCTCACCGGACAGCAGCTTTGCATTCGAGCCGGTGATGTAGATATCACAGTCAAGTGAAACGCGGAGAGAATTGATGCACTTCTCCCAGTCCTTGACCTCCTGTATTTCATCAAAGAATAAATAGACCTTGCCCTCTATTTCTGCGGCTCTTGCGGTGATCTCATCATGCAGCGCCTGTGCGGTTTGCAGGTGGGAATAGCTCATATCTTCAAAATTGATGGAGACAAACTGCGTCGGGCTGACACCGGACTCCGTGAGTTCCTGCTTGATCAGCTCCAACATGACCGACTTCCCGCAGCGGCGAATACCGGTCATGACTTTAATCAGCTCTGTTCCGATAAAAGGACGGATACGGCTCATATACAGTTCGCGTTTGATCATAAGTCTTAGCCTCCTTTCCGTGGCTGACTATAGTATAGCACACTTACGGTTGAAATTCAATGGAGAAATTGCGAGTCTATAAGCTATAACTTATGAAATATAAAGTTTGACACAAAGCGACAGCTACGAACAGAAAATGTGCGGCCGATCATCAAAAGGTTCCAATGTGCTTGCGGAGGTGGAGGACTGAGGGCCGCTCCCGGAACAGCAGCCGGGTCTCCTGAACGGATCTCCGGTACAGAAAAACGAAAACAGAATGGCGCTCCCTGTCGGAGAAGGATCTCCGGCGGGGGCGCCGTTTTTGGTGCTGTATAAGTCTGCGGCCCTTCCGCAGAACTGATCCGGGATTGGCTTTTTATGACAAAATTTACAATTTCAATTTGCCGGGATTCTGCAAATTTTTGGAAATGCTACGAAAGATAGGTCGATCTATCAAAACCAGATTGACAAAGCGCTTCGCGAGTGGTACTGTAACCACATCTTACGAGAGGGGATGTGGACAGGATGATGAAGTTGTTCGATCATGCTGTCGCAGCGGCTGCCAAGGCAGACGCCGTATCCTCTTGCGCCGCAAGCTCCCGCTCTATGATCGCCATTATTATGGACGCCATTATGGCGTCCATTTTTGTTGCCATTATTTCCATTATTGGCACAATTCCATATGGCTGGCGTGGGGTACAGAACGGTTGAGCTTGTAAGAAAAACGAGCCGAAAGCGGTCCCGCTGGTCAGCGGGGCCGCTTTTTTTGCTACTTGTACGGGGAGGTAATCGACATGAAACTCACAGGCGCGCGGATCTTGATGGAATGTCTGCGGGAACAGAAGGTGGATACCATTTTCGGGTATCCCGGCGGCACGATCCTGAACGTGTATGACGCTTTATATGACTGCAAGGAGATCACCCATATTCTGACTTCCCATGAGCAGGGGGCCGCCCACGCGGCGGACGGCTATGCCCGCAGCACCGGCAAGGTGGGCGTGTGCTTCGCCACCTCCGGCCCCGGCGCCACGAACCTGACAACCGGCATTGCCACCGCGTACATGGATTCCTCCTCGGTGGTCTTTATCTCCTGCAACGTGCCACAGAACCTCATCGGCCGGGACGCGTTTCAGGAGGTGGACATTACCGGCATTACGATGCCCATTACGAAATCCACCTATCTGGTGCGGGATGTGACAAAGCTGGCGGACACGGTGCGGGAGGCCTTCGCCCTGGCCCGCAGCGGCCGCCCCGGTCCGGTGGTCATCGACATCACCCGGGACGTGACCAGCGCCGAGTGCGACTACGAGCCGCTGCCTCTGGAGCAGCACGCTGCCTCCGGGCATCTGGCGTCTCTGATCCGCCGGGCCTACACCAGCAGCCTGAAAATGCCGGAGGCGGATCTGGACGACGTGGAAAAGCTGGTGGAGATGATCGCGGAATCCAAAAAGCCCATGCTGATCTGCGGCGGCGGCGTGGTCCGCAGCCGTGCCCACGAGGAATTCCGGCAGTTTGTCCGCCGGATCGACGCGCCGGTGGCCATTACCGTGATGGGTGGCGGCGGCGTTTCTGGCCGGGACGTGATGACTACCGGCATGATCGGGATGCACGGCTCCGTGGCCTCCAACATGGCCTGCGACAACTGCGATCTGCTGATCGCCGTGGGCTGCCGGTTCTCCGACCGGGTGGCACTGAAGCCGGAGACCTTCGCGCATCAGGCCAAGATCGTCCATATCGACATCGACCGGGCGGAGATCAACAAGAACGTCCAGACGGACCACCACATCATCGGCGACGCCAAGCAGGTCCTGAACCTGTTGCTGGAGCGCCTGCCCCAGTACGAGCATAAGGAGTGGAAGGATTTCGTGCTCTCCTTCCCGCGGGAAACGGAGTACGGTGAAAGCGAAAGCGTCCTGACGCCGAAGCAGGTGCTTTCCGCCATCGCCCGGAAATGCCCGCAGGATTCCATCGTGGCCACGGATGTGGGCCAGCACCAGATGTGGGCCATCCAGCACCTGCATTTCGACTATCCCGGCCAACTCCTGACCTCCGGCGGCTTCGGCACCATGGGCTTCGGCCTGGGGGCCGCCATCGGCGCCAAGCAGGGGAACCCGGACAAAACGGTGATCCACATCACCGGCGACGGCTGCTTCCGCATGAACGGCAACGAGCTGGCTACCGAGGCCTATTACGGGCTGCCGGTCATCACCGTGATCTTCAACAACCGGAATCTGGGCATGGTCCGGCAGTGGCAGAGCCTGATCTATGACCACCGGTATTCCCAGACGTCTCTGGAAAACCGCAGCCCGGACTTCGTGAAGTTCGCGGACGCCTTCGGTCTGAAGGGCCGCCGGGTCACCCAGCCCAGCGAGCTGGAGGAGGCCATCACGGAGGCGCTGGCGGAAAGCGCTCAGGGCCGGGGCTACGTCATCGACTGCGCCATCAACGCTGACGAGATGGTGCACCCCATGGTCAACGGCGGCCATCACATCACGGAATTCCTGCTGAGCTGAGGAGGGGAGGACAACATCATGGAAACGACATTACGCACCTTTTCCGTCCTGGTGGATGACGAGCCCGGCGTGCTCTCCCAGATCTCCCGGCTGTTTTCCCGCAAGGGGTTCAACATCGAGTCTCTGGCCGTCGGCCCCACGGAGGAACGCGGCCTGTCCCGCCTGACGCTGGAAGTCCTGACGGACGACCAGCAGACGGAGCTTTTGTGCAACCAGCTGTCCAAAATGGTGCCGGTACATTCCGTCCGGCTGCTGGCGGAGGAACACTCCATCCGCCGGGAGATGGTGCTCTGCAAGGTCCGGGCGGAGGAGCGGAGCGTCCGCAGCGAGCTGATCCAGCTGGCCAACGTGTTCCGGGCCTCCATTCTGGACGTTTCCTCCACCTCCATGACTCTGGCGGTCATCGGAGAGGAATCCAAAAACGAGGCGCTGACGGACCTGCTCCGGGAGTTCGGGATTCTGGAAATGGTCCGCACCGGCATGGTGGCGCTGGAGCGGGGCCGGTACACCATTCAGGACGAGCGGAAGGAAACACTGGAATTCAATCTTGGAAAAATGCTGTAAATCGGGCATTTATCATTTATTTCAACACAAAACCATTATAAAAAGGAGAAATTTACCATGGCTAAAATGTATTATGAAAAGGACTGCGACCTGAACTATCTCAACGGCAAGAAGATCGCCGTGATCGGCTACGGCTCTCAGGGCCATGCCCATGCCCTGAACCTGAAGGACTCCGGCTGCGAGGTCTGCGTGGGCCTGCGGGAAGGCTCCAAGAACTGGGCCCAGGCAGAGGCCGCGGGGCTTACCGTCAAGACCGTTGCCGAGGCCGCCAAGTGGGGCGACATCGTGATGATGCTCATTAACGACGAGGTGCAGGCCGACGTTTACAAGAAGGATATCGCCCCCTATCTGGAGGAGGGCAACGCCCTGGCCTTTGCCCACGGCTTCAACATCCGCTACAAGCAGATCGTGCCTCCCGCCGGTGTGGACGTGTTCATGGCGGCGCCCAAGGGCCCCGGCCACACCGTCCGCTCCACCTATGTTTCCGGCAAGGGCGTGCCCTGTCTGGTGGCCGTGGAGCAGAATGCCACCGGCCGGGCCTACGAGATCGCGCTGGCCTACATCGCCGGCATCGGCGGCGCCCGGGCAGGCATCATGGAGACCACCTTCCACGATGAGACCGAGACCGACCTCTTCGGCGAGCAGACCGTTCTGTGCGGCGGCGTGGTGGATCTGATGCAGTGCGGCTTCGAGACGCTGGTGGAAGCCGGTTACGCCCCGGAGAACGCCTATTTCGAGTGCATCCACGAGATGAAGCTCATCATCGACCTCATCAACAAGGGCGGCGTGGCCGCCATGAATTACTCCATCTCCGACACCGCCGAGTTCGGCGAGTACGTCTCCGGCCCCCGGGTGCTGCCCCACGAGGAGACCAAGGCCCGGATGCGGGCGGTGCTGGCGGACATTCAGGACGGCACCTTTGCCGGCCGCTGGATCGCGGAGAACAAGAGCCGGGGCCGCACCTTCTTCAATTCCAAGCGGGACCAGCTGGCCAAGCACCCCATGGAGCAGGTGGGCGAGGAGCTGCGCCGCAACATGATCTGGGGCGGCGACAAGGATCTGGACACCGCCTCCAACTGACCGAGAGGAGGAGAAGCGTATGCGTTCTGAACAGATCAAGACCGGCGTGGAGCGGACGCCCAACCGCAGCCTGCTTTACGCGCTGGGCTATACCGATGAGGAGCTTGCCCGGCCCCTCATCGGCGTGGTCAGCTCCTATAACGAGATCGTCCCCGGCCACATGGGGCTGGACAAGATCGCCGAGGCTGTAAAGGCCGGTATCCGGGCCGCAGGCGGCACGCCGGTGATGTTTCCGGCCATCGCTGTATGCGACGGCATCGCCATGGGCCACGTGGGGATGAAGTATTCTCTGGTGACCCGGGACCTCATCGCGGACTCCACGGAGGCCATGGTCATGGCCCACCAGTTTGACGGTCTTGTGATGATCCCCAACTGCGACAAGAACGTGCCGGGCCTGCTGATGGCGGCGGCGCGGCTGAATATCCCCACCATCTTCTGCTCCGGCGGCCCCATGCTGGCCGGCACCCTGAACGACGGCCGCCGCACCTGCCTGAGCCATATGTTTGAGGCGGTGGGGGCGTATCACGCCGGAAAGCTGGACGAGGCCGGGGTGGCGGATTACACGGAAAACGCCTGTCCCACCTGCGGTTCCTGCTCCGGGATGTATACCGCCAACTCCATGAACTGCCTGACGGAGGCCATCGGCATGGCCCTCCGGGGCAACGGCACCATTCCCGCCGTGTACTCCGCCCGGCTGCGGCTGGCCAAGCAGACCGGCATGAAGATCATGGAGCTGGTGGAGAAAAACGTCCGGCCCCGGGATATTATGACGGAAGCCGCCTTCCACAACGCCGAGACCGTGGACATGGCGCTGGGCTGCTCCACCAACACCATGCTGCACCTGCCCGCCATCGCTCACGAGGCCGGGGTGGAGCTGGATCTGCGCATGGTCAACGGCATCAGCGACAAGACCCCCAACCTCTGCCATCTGGCTCCTGCCGGTGACACTTATATCGAGGATCTGGACCGGGCCGGCGGCGTCTGGGCCGTGATGAAGGAGCTGACCAAGGCCGGTCTGCTGGATACCTCGCTGCCCACCGTGACGGGTAAGACCGTAGGGGAAAATCTGGAAACGGCGGAGAATCTGGACACCAGTCTCATCCGCCCGCTGGAGGAGCCTTATTCCAAGACTGGCGGCATCGCCGCCCTGTTCGGCAATCTGGCTCCGGACGGCTGCGTGGTGAAACAGAGCGCCGTGGCCCCGGAAATGCTGCGGCACAAGGGTCCCGCCCGGGTGTTCAACAGTGAGGAGGAGGCCATCGCCGTCATCTACGCCGGGGGCATCCATCCCGGTGATGTGGTGGTGATTCGCTATGAAGGTCCCAAGGGCGGCCCCGGTATGCGGGAGATGCTGAACCCTACCTCCGCCATTGCCGGTATGGGACTGGACAAGGACGTGGCCCTCATCACCGACGGCCGGTTCTCCGGCGCGACCCGGGGAGCGTCCATCGGCCACATCAGCCCGGAGGCTGCCTCCGGCGGCGTCATCGGTCTGGTGCAGGAGGGCGACCTCATTGAGATCGATATTCCCGGACGCTCCCTCCACCTGTGCGTGGAGGACGCGGAGCTGGCGGAGCGCCGGAAAATCTGGGTCTGCCCGGAGCCGAAGATCAAGAGCGGCTATCTGACCCGCTACGCCAAGCTGGTGTCCTCTGCCGACAAGGGCGCTATTCTGCAATGAGGGCGGGACTTATGCACACAGTTAAGGCACTAGACAGCCTGATTTTGTTCCGGCAGAAGCCGGACAGCCTTCTCCGGCGGCTCATGGCGACGGAGGAAGCCGTCCGCGTGGCCGCTCAGGGGGAGCTGGTGGTGCTGGCCGTGGAAAACGGCTGGCAGGGCGACCTGTGGCGCTGCTGCATTGCTTGGGAGCTGGTGTCAAGAGAAAACCCTTTCTCTCTCGCATGGGAGCGGCATCCCGGCGGACAGGACACACTGGAAGCGCTGGCACTGGCAGATATGAAGCTCTTTTTTGAGCTGGTGAGCGCGCCGCCGGAGGGCGGGGCGTGGCCGCTGCTGCGGGACTTCCGCCACGAGAGCCGCCGTACCGCGGATTGCGCCTCGTTTATGGCGTTCAGCGGGGAACTGGCCGCCGCCAATTCCCCGGAGGGGCTGCTGGACCGCCTGACGGCGTTCTACCAGACCCAGGGCGTCGGTCTGCTGGGCATGGGGCAGGTGTTCCGGGCCAGAAGGACAGGGGATGGCGCGGAGCTGGTCCCCGTGGAGGACCGTCCCCCGGTGCGTCTGGCGGATCTGGTGGGCTACCGGCAGCAAAAGGAGCAGTTGGTCCGCAATACGGAAGCCTTTCTGCGGGGGAAGGGCAGCAACAACGTGCTGCTTTACGGTGACGCCGGTACCGGAAAATCCACCAGTATTCAGGCCCTCGTCAACGAGTACGCCGATCAGGGATTGCGGCTCATTGAGCTTTACAAGGAGCAGTATGACCTGATCCCCGACATTCTGCGGCAGGTGAAGGGCCGCAACTACCGCTTCCTTCTGTTTCTGGATGACCTGTCCTTTGAGGAAAACGAGACCTCCTATAAATATCTGAAGGCTGTCATGGAGGGCGGAGCGGAGGCGCCGCCGGAAAACGTGCGGATCTGCGCCACCTCCAACCGACGCCATCTGGTGCGGGAGGTGTGGAGCGACCGCGGCGATGTGGAGCACAACGGCGACATTCACCGCTCCGACACCGTGGAGGAAAAGCTGTCTCTGGCCAGCCGCTTCGGCTTGCAGATCTTCTACCCGGCCCCCACCTTCGAGGAATACCAGCAGATCGTCTCCGCACTTTCGGAAAAGGCGGGGACGGACCTCTCACCGGAACAGCTCCGGGCCGCAGCCGCCACCTGGCAGGTCCGCAGCGGCAGCCGTTCCGGACGGACGGCCCGGCAGTTCGTGGACCAGCTGGAGCATTGAATTGACTAGATGCAATTGCAAGGCCCTCTCGGTCCTTATTTCAGTGTATCTGCACGTTTTTTGGGAATGAAAACGTATAAGCATAGAGGGCATAAAAGAAAAACACGGCAAGCCTCCGGTCATTGACCGGAGGCTTGCGGTTATACGGTTGGTTGATGCCCTTGCGGGAGAATTATATCTCCTTGATGGCGGCCTGAGCGGTAGGGGATAATAAAAGGAAATACTATAAAATCAGTATTCCGAGCTAAGCAGGAAGTCCGCTATGTGCATAGTCTTGATGCCCTCGTAATTTCCTCCTGCGAACGCATCGGTTGTGAGAATATATTTGGGGTAGTTGTCGTGGATTTCCAACAAACGCTCATACTCCCGTTTCTCCGCCTTTTCCGAACGAACCTCCTGTGTGACCTGCACATATAGCTTTTCGTTCTGGCGAACCGCCACAAAGTCGATCTCCCCACTGCCGGACTTTCCGACATGGACGGTGTATCCTCTGCGGCAAAGCTCCAAGTACACGACATTCTCAAGGCTGGATGCCACGCTGTCAGCGTTGTAGCCAAGGACACTGTACCGCAGGGTGGTGTCCGCAAGATAGAATTTCTCCTGCGTTTTCAGGATCTCCTTACCCTGCAAATCAAAGCGAGAGCAGCGGTGAAGCAAATAGGCTTTCTCCAATTTTTCCAAGTAGCTGTAAACCGTTTCATTGTCCAACGCACGGTGCTCCGCTTTCAGATAATCCGAAATGGATTTTGCCGAGAAGGTGTTGCCCACATTGTTGAAGGTGTACTTGACCACTCGTTCCAACTGATCGATCTTCCTCACCTGATTGTGCTTGACAATATGAAAAACTGAAGATGTACTATGTCACCGGAGGCATGCCGGAACCTGTGCTCATGTGGACGGAGGCACGGGATGTCTCCGCCATGCAGGAAGCCCTGTCTGGGATTATTGGTGCCTACGAACGTGACTTTGCCAAGCACCCCAATATCAGTGAGTTCCCAAAGATCTCTATGATCTGGAAGTCTATACCGTCCCAGCTGGCAAGGGAGAATAAGAAGTTTATCTACAAAGTTGTCAAAGAAGGCGCAAGAGCCCGAGAATACGAGGATGCTTTGCAGTGGCTGGTGGATGCAAGACTGGTGCATAAGATCTACCGCAGCACTGCTCCCGGCCTGCCGGTGGCTGCCTACGATGACCTGTCTGCATTTAAGATTTATCTGGTGGATGTGGGTTTGCTCCGCCGTCTGGCACAGCTGGCTCCCACGGCCTTTGGAGAGGGCAACCGCCTGTTCACCGAGTTCAAGGGCGCTTTGACTGAAAACTTTGTGCTGCAGACCCTGATCACGCAGTTTGAAGTGGTTCCCCGCTATTGGAGCCAGAATAATCCACCTTATGAAGTGGATTTCCTCATTCAACGGGAAAATGACATTTTCCCTGTTGAGGTCAAGTCTGAGGCCAATACCACCAGCAAGAGCCTCAAGAAGTTTAAGGAGCTGTTCCCGGATCAAGTCAAGCTCCGTGTGCGGTTCTCTCTGGATAATCTGAAGCTGGATGATGATGTACTGAACATCCCTTTGTTCATGGCTGATCAAGCAGATAGATTGATTGGATTGGCATTAGAAAAGAAGAATAGCTTTGGTCAGTAATTGAAAATTGAAAAAGGATAAAAAAGCTATGATCCCTGTGGAGATCATAGCTGAAACATGAGCCGGGAAACACGTTCCCTGCTTTACCGTTCGATAGCGCTCCACATTGTGGCAGTCCGGCGGATGTTCTCCGACGGCCCAGGTGATCGCCCTCATACAGGCCAGAGCAGCGACCCTTCGGCGGTTTGCCCTTTCGCTTCGGTATATGCCTGTTACATACCAAAGGTACTCTTGCGCACCGCGCCTCTATCCTCGTTCAATTTTGGCATTAGATTAGCACCGCTTTTCGGCGTTGGCAACAGTTTTTTTACATTTCGTTTGATTGCGCTAAAATTCTGAACGAGCCGGTTAAAACTTTGTAAAAAATGAGCTGTCTCTTTTTTCATCTGTGCTCCCGGAGACTGTTTCGGACGCTGAAAAGCGCGCCGCTGTTGAGCCAATGAGATGTACCGGACTGAAGGACCGGCCTCCACGGAGGCACTTGAGATCCCATGCTTTCAGAACGCTTGGAAAACGGGCACGGAGGGGGAAAATTTTCTTCCATACGCAAAATCACCCTGCCGAAACCGGCAGGGTAATTTTGTGGGCTGCTTATTTTAGCGGTCAAGCACGGTGATACGAAAGCACCCCGCTGTTACAGGATCAGGCCGAAGGCGATATAGAGGGCCGCCGCGCACACCGCAGTTACCAGCGCGTAGGGGAGCTGCGTTTTTACGTGAGAATACAGATCGGTGCCTACGGACATGGAGGACAGGATCGTGGTATCGGAAAGGGGAGAGCAGTGGTCACCGAAAATGCCGCCGGACACCACCGCGCCGATGGTCAGCAGGATATTGCCGTTCATAGCCACTGCCATGGGGACCGCAATGGGCATCATGATGGAGAACGTGCCCCAGCTGGTTCCCGTGCAGAAGGCCATCAGCGCACCCATCAGGAAGATGATGGCCGGGCAGAAGGCACCGTCAATGCTGTCACCCAGCAGGCTGGCAAGGAACTGGCCGGTCCCCATTCCCTTGATGACTCCGCCGATGGAGAAGGACAACACCAGAAGGATCACCAGACCCATCATGCTGCTGACGCCCTTCATAACGCTGTCGCCGAACTCCTTGGCGGTCATGATCCCCTGCTTTGTATACATGACGCACATGATGAGCAGCGTGATGACAACAGAGTAGAGGATCGCCGTGGTTCCGTCGCCCGCCGCCAGATTTCCTCCGCCGGTGACCAGCAGGCCGATGAAAGCACCGCCGATCAGGGTGATGAGCGGGAACATCATGTTCCACTTGTTCTCTTTGCCTTCCTCCACCAGCTCTTCAAAGCCGTCATTGTCGTTGAGCAGCGGCGTTACCCCGTCATCATACAGCTTGCCGGTGTTCCGCACCCGCAGCTCTGCCTTTTTCATGGGGCCCCAGTCTTTCCCGGTAATAATATAGAACAGCACGAACATCAGGGAGAGGATGCTGTAAAACTGGAAGGGAAGGCTCCGGATCAGCAGATTCATAGGCTCGCCCTGAATGTATCCGGAGGCGATCTCCGCGGAGATCAGGCCCATCAGCATAGCGCCCCAGGAGTTCAGGGGAATGATGGCATTGACAGGCGCGGAAGTCGCGTCGCAGATGTAGGCCAGCTTTTCACGGGAGACCTTGAATTTGTCGATCAGCGGGCGGGTCACCACGCCGGTGAACATGATGCTGAGCAGACCGTCGATAAAAATGATGATGCCGATCACATAGGCGATGAGCATTGCCATCCGCGGGCTCTTCACGCGCTTGCTCTGCTCGGTCAGGTAATTGACGAAGCCCTTGACGCCGCCGGAGATGCGCACCAGGATCACAAATGCGCCCATCAGCGCCGTGAACAGGAAGGTTTTCAGATTTCCAGTGTCGGCGCAAACACTTAAAATGCCGTTGACGCTTTCATTGATAGCGGTAAACGGATTCCATCCGCAAATAATCAGTTGTCCGGTAAAAATGCCCACCAGCATGGCCAGCGGCACCTTCCGCGTCGCAATGGCCACTGCCAGCGTCAGAATCGGAGCAACCAAAGTCAAATAGCCGTAATCCATAAGTTTTTCCCTCTTTCTCGATCAATACTGCGCAAATAAGGAGCCGAGCCCGCCTGTATGCAAATAGCAGACGGGGCCGGACACTTTTTCCTGTTCGATCCAGTCCATCATCCCCACCAGGACCTTGCTGGTATAGACGTTTTCGATGAAGATCCCCTCGCTGCGGGCAAAGGACAGGACTGCCTGCTGGCTCTCCTCCGTGTTTTCGCCCCAGCCGCCGCCACGGTAGGCGTCTGTGATCTCCGCCGCCTGTTCCACCGACACATCCATGGGGAGCCCGGTGATCTCCTCCGCTTCGGAGATGGTGGAACGGATATGCGCCGTCAGCGTTTCCCGGTCATCCTCGACGCTGACGATCACAATGCGGAAGGGCTGGCCCATCAGCTGATTTCCGTAGATCAGCCCGGCCGCGACGCCGCCGTTTCCGCCGGGAGCGAAAATCGTCATGCGGCCAATTCCAAGATCCTCGCACTGCCGCTTCATTTCCACCACCGCGGCGGTATAGCCCAACGCGCCCCGGCCGGTGGTCGCGCCGTTGCGGACCACGTAGACCTGTTTACCGGCGGACTGGTAAGCGGCGGCCAGCTCCTCCATGCGGCGGTTCCGAACCGCTCCGTCACAAGGGCCGAGGAAGTGTATTTTGGTACCCAGCAGTTCCTCCAGCAGGAGATTTCCCTCTTTGCGGGCTGGCTCCGCCGCGTTGATGATAAGCTCACAGTCCAGCCCGGCCTTGGCACAGGCCGCCGCGGTCAGAGCGCATAGATTAGACTGCTCCGGCCCCGCCGCCAGGATTTTGGAAGCCCCCTTGGATCTGGCTTCCCCTAAGAGGAACTCAAGGCTGCGGATCTTATTTCCGCCCGGACCGACGCCGGTCATGTCATCCCGCTTGATAAAGAGGCTGACGTCCTTTCCTGAAGGTTGGTAATGCATGGGATGCAGGGGTGTTGGCATAGGCATGAGCGGCACGCGGTTTGTCTCACGCAGAAAACGTTCGATCGGTTTCATGTTCTTTCTCCAATTAGCCAAGTAGTAATTTACTTGCTTAAAGAATAACAGGCATTTTGCCGAATGTCAATCTTTTTCGGGGGCTCGCCGCCAATTACCATGAAACGCACAGAAACCTCCCGGACCTGCTTCTGTTTATTAGAAGATATACGCAATCGCGGGCGCTCTTTTCTTGTTTTGGGGGCGCTTGCGGTTGTGCGTGCTTCGGAGGGTCTGAACAGTGTTAGAAAAGGGATAGAAGAGGGAAGGGCCTGTATTGCCCCGCTGTCACATCGTTTCCGCTGCGCTTTCGGGATGGTTGGACTGACGGTCCGCTTCGTGAGGGCGGGCATTCCGCCGATGTCCGATAGGCAGGTGCATACGCATAGTATGTATACAAATACAAATATACTGTATAACATTTATGTTTGCTTATAGCACCCACTATGCGCTTATACGCATGAAACACAAATGCTTCCAGTGTATACAGCCATATTCTCGTATATATTTACAATAATTGAATAATTATACAAATTTTTGCAAATTTGCTATTGACTTTCAGCGTGAGAAAATATACAATCCGTTCATCCGAAGCACACAAACGGTGCAAGCGAGAAGGAGGAGAACGCCATGGGCATTACCGAGATATTTTTGAACTACTACCAATACTTCCTCCGAGGAACGCAGACCACCGTCATCGTTTCCCTGATCACCGTTCTGCTGGGCACGGTCCTCGGCTGTCTCATCGCGCTGCTGCGATTGTCAAGATTCAGGCTGTGCTCCGGGTTTGCCAAGCTGTATATCACCGTCATCCGGGGAACGCCGCTTCTGGTGCAGCTGTACATCGTTTACTATCAGCTTCACTTCATTCCGTGGCCGGAGGGTTCCATTCTGGGCGTGGAGCTGGCGCGGGTCATGCCCTGCATCCTGGCCCTGTCCATGAACTCCACCGCCTATGTGGCGGAGGTCATCCGTTCCGGTATTCAGGCGGTGGACTTCGGGCAGACGGAGGCCGCGCTGTCCTGCGGTATGACCCGGACACAGGCGATGGTGAACATCATCCTGCCGCAGGCGGTCAAGAACATTCTGCCGGCGCTGGGCAATGAGTTTGTGACCATGATCAAGGAGACGTCCATCATCCAGTATCTCGGCGTCGGCGACCTGATGTACAGCAACGGCATCGTCGTCACCGCCACCTACAACCCGCTGCCTTGCTACTATATTTCCGCGATTATCTACCTGACCCTGAACATCGTGCTGGGGAAGGGGCTGGATCTTTTTGAGAGGAGGATGAAGTGCAGTGACCGCTGACAACGTTCTGTTTGAGATCAAGGGACTGAAAAAGAATTTCGGCGATCTGGAGGTCCTCAAGGGCATCCACACCACCATCCGAAAGGGGGAGGTCGTGGTGGTCATCGGGCCCTCCGGCTCCGGAAAGTCCACCTTCATCCGATGCCTGAACCTGCTGGAGACCCCCACGGAGGGCCAGATCATTTTTGAGGGCAGCTGCATCACCGACAAGGGCTACGCCGTCCATAAGCACCGGGAAAAGGTGGGGATGGTGTTCCAGCAGTTCAATCTGTTCAACAACCTGACGATCCTGGAGAATGTGACCATCTCCCTGAAAAAGGTAAAGAAGGTCCCGGCACCGGCGGCAGAGGAAAAAGCCAGAGCGCTGCTGCGGCGCGTCGGTCTGGAGGACAAGGCGGACGCCTATCCCGCTCAGCTGTCCGGCGGACAGAAGCAGCGGATCGCCATTGTCCGGGCTATGGCGATGGAGCCGGACGTGATGCTCTTTGACGAGCCCACCTCCGCGCTGGACCCGGAAATGGTGGGGGAGGTGCTCTCGGTCATTCAGGACCTCGCGAAGGAGGGCGTCACCATGGTCGTGGTCACCCACGAGATGGGCTTCGCCAAGAAGGTGGGGACCCGCATCCTCTTTATGGACGGCGGCGTGATCGCCGAGGAGGGCACGCCCCAGCAGATCTTTGAGGACCCGCAGAATGAACGGACCAAGGACTTTCTGTCCAAAGTCATCCATGTAATCTGAAACAACACAGCCGCATCAGCCGGCTTACAAAAAAATTGGAGGAATTTATTATGTTAGGTACGATCAATCCCGAAATTCTGTTTCTGCAGCAGGAAGACCAGATCAAGGCCGGTCTTTTGGATATGAAGATGATCCTGAAAATCACGGAGGACACCTATAAAATGCTGGGGCAGGGCCAGATCCAGAATCCCCCGAAGGTCCATCTGGGCATCCCGGAAGGGACGGAGTGGGAATCCTTCTTCAACACCATGCCCAGCTACATCGGCGGCGATATGAATATCGCCGGCATCAAGTGGGCCGCCGAGTCCAAGAAGAACGCCACCACCCCCGGTATCCCTTACGGCATCGACATTTCCATCCTCAGCGACCCCGTCACGGTCCTGCCCTTCTGTATTCAGGACGGCACCATCATCACCGCCATGCGGACCTCCGCTGTGGCGGGCTTGCAGGCAAAATACTGCGCCCCCTCTGACACGGATACCGCGACGCTGATCGGCGCGGGCGTCATTGGCCGGACCATGATCATGGCGATCTGCGAGGCGATCCCCACGGTCAAGACCATTTACCTTTGCGATCTGGATCTGGAAAAGGCGCAGCAGGTGGCCAAGGAGTCTGAGGGCAAGTACGGTGTGACCATCATCCCCACCTCCGACAGCAAGACGGCAGCGGCAAAGTCCCAGCTGATCGTGGGCGAGACCACCGCCAGAACGCCCTTCATCGACAAGAGCTGGGTGAAGCCCCACAGCGCCATCGTCTGTGTTTCCAACGAGGCCACGACGGACGTGGTAAAGGTTGCGGACGTGAATGTGGTGGATTACTGGAAGCAGATCATCACCTTCAAGAACAAGGCCATCACGCAGGTGTTCGACGCCGGTGAGATCACCAAGGAGGAAGTGCTGGAAACCAGCGACCTGGTGCTGGGCAAGCCCTGCAGAACCTCTGACGAGCAGTTCATTTACGCCTGCTCTCTGGGTCTGGGCGCGTTGGACATCACCGTGGCCTACGCCCTGTACCAGAACGCGGTCAAGCTGGGCCTTGGCACCAAGGTCAAGCTGTGGGACAAGCCTCTGTGGGAATAAACGCCCCGGTCGAAAACGAGAAGAGGAGAGAATATCATGAAAAAAGCGATTGCTTTGCTGCTGGCGTTGGTAACGCTGCTGTCCCTGACGGCCTGCGCCGGCAAGGAGGATACGGCGTCCTCCGCACTGGATCAGATCAAGCAGAAGGGGGAGCTGGTGGTCGGCACCTCCGCGGACTACCCACCCTATGAGTTCCATACGGAGGTGGACGGGAAAGACACCATCGTGGGCTTCGACATGGAGATTGCCCAGGCCATTGCCGACAAGCTGGGTGTACCCCTGAAAATTGTAGATATGTCCTTTGACAATCTGCTGATGAGCCTTGCCAATGACGAGTTCGATCTGGTCATCGCCGGCCTGACCGCGGATGAGGAGCGGCGCAAGACCACCGATTTCTCCGATCCCTATCTGGAATCCAAAAACCTGATTTTGGTGCGGGCCGAGGATGCGGACAAGTACGCCAGTCTTGACGATCTGAAGGGGGTCAAGGGCGGCGCGCAGACCGGCTCCAAGCCCTATAACAACTGCATTACTTACTGCGGCGAGGAGACCACGGTCGGCCTTGCCAAGGTACAGGATCTGGTCATGGAGCTGGAGGCCGGAAAGCTGGATGTCGTATTCCTGGACTATATGACCGTGCTGTCCTATGCGGATGCCAAGGAGGATCTGGCCGCCGTGGATCTCGGCATCCCGGAGACCAGTGACGGCTACTCCATCGCCGTCAAGAAGGGGAACACGGAGCTGGCCGAGTTCATCAACGGCGTTCTGGCGGAGCTGAAGGAGCAGAACGCCATCGAGCAGTTCATCGTGGAGGCCAAGAAGCTGGAAAGCGCGGCGGAGTAACGCCGGAATCAACGATTCAAATTTGAGCTGACACAACAAAAAGAGCCGCGTCAGCGGCTCTTTTTGCGTATTATTCTTCCGGTTTGGCTGGGGGGTCACAGATCACGCCGCCGTCCGGCAGGGGGGAGAGGGGTTCTGCATCGAGCGTGGGTTCCGGCGGCAGAGGGGCGGTCTCCTCCTCAGGCTTGGGGACCGGGGGACGGAAGGTGCCGTCCAGCTTCTGAAAACAGCGGCGGTAGGCCGCCGTATCCGGCGGGTAAGGGGTGGGCCGGTAGTCGTTCCGGTTGGAGACGCTGCTGACGCAGCAGGGGATATAGGACATCTCCCACGAACGGTCCCCGCCGGTGCCGGACACAGTGAGCTGGGCGATGACCGTGTCCTTGTCCGACGGATTCCGGTTGCCGCCGAAGCAGAAATTGCCGATGCTGTACAGGATCACGCTGCCCTGATAGGCTTCTATGGGCTGCAAAACGTGAGGGTGGGTCCCCACCACCACATCCGCGCCGCCTTTCACGGCGGCACGGGCCAGCGCCGACTGCCGCTTGGTGGGGACGTAGGTTTTTTCGGCCCCGGCGTGCATGAAGGCCACAATGATGTCCGCCCCTTCATCCCTGAGCCGTTTGCAGCCATCCTCCATCTGCTTGGCGGAGCCGTTGAAGGGGTGGACGTAGGCCCCCAGCCGCAGGGTGTCCCCATTGCCGTGGCGCAGCTCGAAGCACTGTCCCTGATTGCCGGGGATCCCGGCAACGCCATATTCCGCCAGCGCGGCCTCAGTGTCCCGGAGGCCGGCGTCACCGAAATCGCGGGTGTGGTTGTTGGACAGGGTGACGGCCTCCAAGCCGCCCAGCACCAGAGACTGCACATACTTGGGATCTCCGCAGAAGGCATATTCCGAGTCGGATTCCAGACGGCTGGGCGAAAAGGAACATTCCAGATTGGCCAGCGTCAGATCATCAGCCAGCAGAAGCTCCGCCACGTTGGAAAAGGGATAAGCGTAATCGCCCCCCACCAGCTTTTCAAAGTGGTTGGTGTGGTGGCTGGAGGTCAGGGTGCAGTCCCCCAAAAAGGAGATGACGAAGGGCGTCGGTTCGGCCGAAGGTTCTCCATCCTGCGGCGGGGCCGGGGGAAGCTCAGGCTCCGGGGAGGCTTCCGTTCCTGCAGAGGTGTCCGGCAGAGTGGCTGTTCCCCCTGACGGAACGGACGTACCAGAAGGGTGGAAGTGCCAGAAAAGCGTCCCCGCGAGGAAGCCTGCGGCAAAAATCAGGACAAACAGCAGAATCGGCGGGCGCTTCCGGGGCAGTTCCCGTTTTCCGCGCATGGGGACCTCACTTCCTTTCTGACCCGCCAGCCGAACCGTGTCGGCAGATGCGTTTCAAATTGCCCGGCCCTCAGAAAACCGCAGTTTCCAAGCGACACATCGGGCAGTTGAAATTATATCATGCTTTTCACCAAACGGAAAGATGATCGTAAAAAACAAACATAACTCTGTTATCCCCGAGACTGTCAATAAAGTGGCAAATTCTCCGCGACGGTAAGGAAGGGTGTGCGCGGGAAACCCAAGAAGGGATACACCGTCGGCTCAAGCCAAACAGCGAATCCTGCGTATCCAGCGTGAACGCATCCTTCGTGACGTTTTGCAGTCCGATGCGCTCCATTTCCGCCTTGAGCATATCGCCGGTGGCAAGCTCCGCGTCGGAGCCTGCTGTCCGGTAGCCAAGCGTTTCGTTGCTGCGGATGTCCTCCAGCTTCAGCGCCAGATCATAGGCGTAATCCACGTTTACCGTGTCGAGATAGGCTTGTGTGGGGTCAGCCGCGGGCTGTGCGGCGTCCGCAGCGGGCTGCTTGCCGCAGGCAGTCGCGGATACCAGCAGAAATCCTGCCAGCAGTGCACTCACGATTCTCTTTTTCATGTTTTTTCTCGCCTTTGCAGTCATAGACCGGCGGAAGAACGAAAAAAAGCCACAGACGCACCTGCGCCCGTGGCTTGAAACATCCAAACAGAGAGAATTACCCTTTTCCGCATAGACCGGGGAGCACCGTGCATGCAGTCCATTTTATCACTCTTATTGATTAACAAAAGGCGCACACCTCTTCCAAAGCAGTTTGGGAGGGGTTAGCCTTTTTCCTTATTCCCCTGGTTTCGTATATACTCGGTAATAAGTTCGTGGCTGCGTTCACTCACAGTGCAAACAAAATAAGAACGATTCCAGAGATAGGGTTTCCAATAGAACGGAGCAAGGTATTCGGCGAATTCTTTTCTGAGTAGTCTTGCCGTTACCGTCTTGTAGGAACAGACCAGGGAGGACAAAGCCACTTGAGGCGGTGCCTCGAAGAGAATATGGATGTGGTCCTTATCGGTGTTTACCTCATTCACGTAGCACTGGAAGTTCTCCTCAAAGATACGATACGTCAGTTCTGTGAGCCGGTCCTTAAAGGCTCCGTCTATGACCGGATGCCTGTATTTTGTTACTACAACCAAATGATATTCCAGGTCATAGCAACTGTGCCTATTCGTTCGATAGCTCATGTTTATGCCCTCCACATGTCGCTTTACAACCAATTCTTATTATGGTAGAATAATACCATAGCCAAAGGCATTTAGCAACAGGGGGGTGAAAGCGTATGGCAAAGCTTGTTTCAAGCTATTGCACGAAGGTCATTGGCGAAAACAGAATCTTCAAAGATACCATTCGGGTTTATCACGATGCGCTTTCTCTTCTTATCCGCATCGTAGAGTCTGAATGGGATACCGGTCTTGGAGAGCTCTATGCGAAGTCCACGCTCAAAGCACAGAGGACAGTTGAACTGCTTGTTCATGCAAGCCGTACGAGTGTTGCCAAGTATCCTGAATTCGACAAACAGTTCTATAAGTACCCCAGTTACCTGCGGCGGTCCACGATTTCCGAGGCGCTTGGCGCCGTATCTTCGTACCGTGCTGCTGTTTCTCATTGGGAGAGTGCAGGCAGAAAAGGGAAAGAACCTAAACTCCAGACCTCTCGTTCAGCTATGCCGACTTTCTACAAAGACAATATGTACGAAGACAACGGTGATGGGACTGCCCGTCTGAAACTTTATCACAAGAACGACTGGGTGTGGGTAAAGGTCCGGCTTCGCAAGCAGGACACAGACTACATCCGGGAGCATTGGGGGGAGGTTAGCGGGTCAGCGCCTAAACTCGTGAAACGGAACCGCCGTTATGCCTTATGCTTTGCCTTTGAAGAAACGGTTGCTTACGGCACGAAACCACTCACAGACCAGACCATTCTTGCTGTTGACCTTGGCATTAACACCGACGCTGTGTGCAGCGTTATGCGTCCAGACGGAACTGTCCTCGCACGGAAGTTCATCGACTTCCCGAGTGAAAAAGACCGGCTGAATACGCAATTGGGCCGCGCACGCAGAGGTCAGCGAGAGAATGGTCATCGAGGCGGCAACCGCCACATGAAGAAGGCTGTTCGCATCAACGAGGACTTGTCCAAGAAAATCGCTCCGGCAATCGTTCGGTATGCTGTTTCTGTCGGAGCCGACATCATTGTTATGGAACATCTTGACTTCACCGGGCAAAAACCCAAGCACAAAAAGCAGCGGCTCCACATGTGGAGAAATCGCGACATTCAGAAAATCGTCATGCATCAGGCCCGCCGCAATGGAATTCGTGTGCGTTTCGTCAACGCACGAAACACCAGCAGGTTGGCTTTCGATGGTTCTGGCGAAGTAGCCCGGAATAGTACCAACATGGCGCTGTGCCGGTTCCGAAACGGGAAGCAGTATAACTGCGACCTGAATGCGAGTTATAACATCGGCGCACGCTACTTTATCCGAGAAAACTTAAAACCCATCCCGGAAACGGAATGGTCTCTAATTGTGGCAAAAGTTCCAGAATTAGAGCGAAGAACAAATTGCACATTATCCACCCTCTTTAGCCTCTACGCGGTGCTGAACTGTCAATCAGTTTCAGTTTCTGAGTCTTGGCCCCACGGTGGAAATGAGTCTGGGGCCTAAACCCCCGGAAGCACCATCCATAGCGGTCACGCTTGGGTGGTGAGGTTTACTCGTTTACAAGTTGTGTGCGCCAGAACGTAATAAGCAACTTAAAAACTTGAGCTCTTCCGCTCGATCAATAAGGCAACAAAGTTGCCAACCCGCACCCGCGGTGCGGTCCCCGGCTCTTCGACGGGTTTTCGGCATTTGACCCGGCCGTCCGTGTAGCCTCGATCCCTCGTCGGAGGGATGGTCAAGACGTGCATATGCACAGGCGTTCTGAAAAAGAACAGGGCAACTTTAACACACTGAAAAAAAGATGTCAAGATTTTTTTGCAGCCTTCGGTGCGCTCCGAAATCGGTTGTTTCCGGATTATTTCAAAAATACTGCGCGTGTGATGCAGCGTCTGGTCAAAATTCATGATTTTTCCGCATGGCCGTGCATAGCTTTCCGCATCCGGAGGCCCCTTGCATAAAGGCTACAAAAACGTTGAAATTTTGACTTAGTAATTTGGCAACGAATTACCACGCTAAAGCGTGGACAAATTAAAACGGCCCTGCTATGATAAATGCCATCAAAAGGGCGGCACCAACGTCCCAAAACCAACAGAAACGAGGGCAAAGACATGAAAAAGGCAATGGCAATTTTGTTGGCGGCTGTTCTGGCACTGGCCTGCACCGCCTGCGGCGGCAGCAAGAACGAGGAGACCAAGGACCGTCTGGCGCAGATCAAGGAAAAGGGCTATATCGAGCTGTGTACCGAGCCCTATTTCGCCCCCTATGAATATGTAGACCCCAACAAGAGCGGGGAGGACCAGTATCAGGGCATGGACATTGAGGTGGCCAGGTACATCGCCGACAAGATCGGCGTGGACCTGAAGATCACCGCTCTGGATTTCACCGCCGTACTGGCCGGTGTGGCGGACGGCAAATATGATTTCGCCATCTCCGCCATCGCCTATGCCCCTTCCCGGGCGGAGGCCATGCGGCTCAGCGATGTGTACTACTCCTCCAATACCGGCTATGGCTTCATTGTCCGGACGGAGGACATTGACAAATATAACGACCTGGATTCTTTGAAGGATGCCGTGGTCATCACCCAGAGCGGCTCCGTTCAGGAAGCGCTGTATAACCAGTATATCAACGGCGCCTGCAAGGAATTCAAGCTGGTGGCCAACATGACTGACGGCTATCTGGCCGTGGCCGAGGGCAAGGCCGACGTGTGCATCTGCAACACCGCCTCCGCCCAGCTGTATGCCGACGCCAACGGCGGCATGGTCATCACCGACTACCGCTTCGAGGTGGACCCCAACATGAACGGCACCTGCGTGGCCATGCCCATGGACGGTACGGAGTCCTTGGCAGAGCTGGTGAACCAGTGCATCGCCGAGCTGAAGGAAAACGGCCAGACGGACGCCTGGTACAGCGAATATGAGGAGCAGGCCGCGGCCCTGGGCATCGAATAAGCGGCAAAATCGGTTTTAGGAGCGGAATCCCATGGAAAAGGTCATCAAGGTTTGGTTGAAATATTATCCGGTGTACCTCTCAGGCCTGTGGGGCACCCTCTGGATCTCGGCAGTCACCGTGTTCCTGGGGGCCCTGCTGGGCATGGTGGTGGCCCTCATGCGGATGAGCCGCCTGAAGATCCTCCGGACCGTCTCCAATGTATATGTGGAGATCCTCCGGGGCACCCCTATCCTGCTTCAGCTGTATTTCTTCTGGATCGGCCTGCCCAAGCTGGTGCCCTTTGAACTGACGGACACCCAGTGCATCGTGGCGGCCCTGGTGGTGAACGCCTCCGCCTTCATCTCCGAGATCATCCGGGCCGGCATCGGCGCGGTGGACAAGGGCCAGTGGGAGGCCGCCCGGAGCATCGGCCTTTCCGAGACCCACGTGATGACCCGCATCATCCTGCCTCAGGCGGTGAAGAACATTCTCCCCGCCCTGTGCAACGAGTTCATCTCCACCGTAAAGGGCACTTCTCTTGCCTCCGTATTCTTTGTGGGGGAACTGATGACCAGCTTCAAAACCGTTCAGAGCGCCACCTTCCTGGCCCTCCAATCCCTGACCATCGTAGGCATCATCTACTTCCTGCTGAACTTTATCCTCTCCCGGCTCCTGCGGGTCATTGAAAGGAGGCTGACCGTCAGTGACTGACGTGATTCTGGAAACCCGGAACCTGAAAAAGAGCTTCGGCAAGCTGGAGGTGCTGAAGGGCATCTCCACGGGAATCCGCCGGGGCGAGGTGGTGTCCATCATCGGCCCCTCCGGCGGCGGAAAGTCCACCTTTCTCCGGTGTCTGAACCTGCTGGAAACGCCGGACGGCGGCCAGGTCCTTTTCAAGGGCCAGGACATCACCGACAAAAAGCTGAACATCTCCCAATACCGCCAGAGCATCGGCATGGTGTTCCAGCATTTCAACGTGTTCCCCAACCTGACGGTGCTGGAAAATGTGACACTGGCTCCGGTTCTGGAAAAGAAGGTCCCCAAGGATCAGGCGAAAGAGGAGGCCATGGCCCTGCTGCGCCGGGTGGGTCTGGGGGACAAGGCCGATGAGTATCCCCGGAAGCTCTCCGGCGGCCAGAAGCAGCGGCTGGCCATCGTCCGGGCCATGGCCATGAAGCCGGAGGTCATGCTTTTTGATGAGCCAACCTCCGCCCTGGACCCGGAAATGGTCAAGGAGGTCCTGAACGTCATCCGGGAGCTGACCCGCAGCGGCATGACCATTCTCATCGTCACCCACGAGATGGGCTTTGCCCGGGAGATATCCGACCGGGTGCTCTTCATCTGTGACGGCGTTATCAAGGAGGAGGGTACCCCGGAGCAGATCTTCACCTGCCCCCACGAACCCAGCACCATTAAATTCCTGAACATGGTACTGTAAAGGAGATTGATACAATGATCCAGACCATCAAAGACCTGGTCTCCGCCAAGGCGGACACCACCGTAGCCCTGGCCAAAGAGATCTGGGGCTGCGCCGAGCTTTCCTACGAGGAAACCAAGTCCGCCGCCGCCCTCATTGCCGCCCTGAAGCAGGAGGGCTTCACCATCGAGGAGGGCATCGCGGATATTCCCACCGCCTTTACCGCCACCTTTACCGCCGGCAGCGGCAAGCCGGTGGTGGGCTTTCTGGCGGAGTACGACGCCCTGTCCGGCCTGAGCCAGAAGGCGGGCTGCCCGGTGCAGGAGCCCGTCCGGGAGGGGGGCGCCGGGCACGGCTGCGGCCACAATCTGCTGGGTGCGGGGTGCTATGCCGCCGCCGTGGCCCTGAAGGACTACCTGATCAAGGAGAAGAAAGACGGCACCGTGATCTTCTTCGGCTGTCCCGCCGAGGAGGGCGCCGGTTCCAAGCAGTTCATTGCCCGGGCCGGGTACTTTGACAATGTGGATTTTGCCTACACCTGGCACCCGGAGACCGTCAACGAAGTAGGCTCCCGGGGCAGCGTGGCTATCATGGGCGCTAACTTCATCTTTGACGGCATCGCCGCCCACGCCGGCGGCGAGCCCCATTTGGGCCGCAGCGCCCTGGACGCCGTGGAGCTGATGAACGTGGGCTGCAACTACCTGCGGGAGCACATGATCGACGCCGCCCGCATCCACTACGCCTATTCCGACCCCGGCGGCACCGCTCCCAACGTGGTCCAGAGCCATGCCGTCATCAAATACGAGGTCCGGGCACCCAAGGTCAGCCAGGTCCAGGAGCTGTTCACCCGGGTGGTGGACGTGGCCAAGGGCGCGGCCCTGATGACCGGCACCAAGATGAAGTATGAGATCACCATGGCCTTCTCCGATTATGTTCCCAACCGCACTCTGGGGGCCGTGGTGGACCAGTGCATGCGGGAGCTGGGTGCTCCGGAGTGGACTGAGGCGGACTACCGGCTGGCAGCGGAGTTCCTCCGCACCTATCCCCGCACCACCATGGTGGGTATCCGGGAAAAGCTGGGCTACTACTTCGAGCCGGAAGAGCTGGACGCCGCTCTGGAAAAGCCTTTGGACCGAGTTATCCATCCCTTTAACCCCAAGGAGACCGCCTACAGCTCCGGCTCCACCGATGTGGGCGATGTGGGCTACGCCACCCCCACCGTTATGTTCCATGTGGCCACCGCCTGCCTTGGCAATGTGGGCCACTCCTGGCAGAACACCGCCTTCGCCTGCTCCGACATCGGAATGAAGGGCATGCTGCGGGCGGCGGAGATCATGACCCTGGCCGCCATCCGTACCATGGACCAGCCGGCGGTCATTGCCAAAGCCCGGGAGGAATTAAAGCAGAAGAACGGCGGCAGCTACCACTGCCCGCTGCCGGACTATGTGACGCCTCCCATCGGCCGCTATTGAGCTTCACAGCTTTCAGCCGCCCGTGCCGGTCTGTCAAAGAACCGCTGCTTTCAAATACATCCGGCCCATCCGCCGCCTGGAACGCATCTGACTACAAAAGCAAAAGGCCCGCTCTTTCGAGCAGGCCTTTTCATTTTTATAGCTCAAGCAGAAACCGGGCGGCGCTTTCCATGGCTGCCGCCGCTTTTTTGATGGGGAACATCTGAAATACGTGCCACATTCCCTCGCTGACCTCCAGCCGGCAGGGCACATGGGCCGCCCGCAGCGCCGCGGCCAGGGACGCGGAATCGGAATAGAGAATCTCATGGTCTCCCACTTGGATCAGGGTAGGTGGAAAGTTTCTCAGGTCCCCCAGCAGGGGCGACAAATCCGGGTCATGGAGATCCCTGCCCCCGGCGTATGCCCTCCGGACGGCCTCAATGTACTCCGGCGTCAGCATGGGGTCGCTCTCCACCCGTTCCCGGTAGGATGCCCCGGACATGGTCATATCCGTCCAGGGGGACATCAGCAGCAGGGCCCGGGGCATCCGGCGCCCAGCGGCCTTCAGGCGGCGGCACAGCACCAGGGCCAGGTTGCCTCCGGCGGAATCTCCCGCCACCGTCACGTTTTCCGCCCCGTATCCCTGATACATCAGATAGTCCCAGGCCCGCATGGCATCCTCCACTGCCACCGGATAGGGATGCTCCGGCGCCAGCCGGTACTCAAAGCTCAGCACATCGTAGCCGGTGACGTGGGCCAGCTTGGAGGACAGCACCCGGGAATAACCCAGGTTGCCGCTGGTATAGCCGCCGCCGTGGCAGTAGAGAATCACCCGGCGGTCCCCATGGGGGGCCTTCAGCCGGGTCCAGGCAGCAGGCATGGTCCCGATGGAAAGCTCTTCATACTCCATCCCCGCCATAGGGGCGGTAAGGCGGCCCAGAATTTCCTGGTTCCGGCGCTGATGCTCCAGCTCCTCCGGGGTCATGGCCTCCGGGGAACCGGCGCTGTGCAGGGCTTTCAGCGCCCGCATCAGCGGGTCCATCCGGGGTTTTTCGGCATCCGTTTTCCGTTTTCTGCCTAATTGCAGCTTTTCCATAGGTCCTCCGCTCTTTCGTGTTAATTGCAGAATACCATAAATCACGGAAAATGGGAAGTGGAAAATGGGCCATCTCTTGTCACGCTTTTCCCCGTGTGCTACAATGATCTGTAACTATTTTCGGGGAGGTGACGCGGATGGCAAAACCGGACAGTCAGTGGTACCGGCTGGACAATGCCGGCATTCTCTATTCCGCCCTGCAAAGGGAGGAGTATTCCGCCATCTACCGCTTCTCCGCCCTAATGACAGAGCCGGTGCGGCCCGCCGCCCTGCAAAACGCCATTGACCGGGTGCTGCCCCGATTCCCCAGCTTTGCCGTCCGCATCCGCCGGGGTTTATTCTGGTACTATCTGGAGCCCAACACCGCCCCGGGCCCCTTTTTGAAGGCCGACGTGGCCAATCCCTGCCAGCCGGTGCGGTTCCGGGAGGACAACGGCTGGCTGGTGCGGTTTTACTATTACCGGAACCGCATCTCCCTGGAGGTGTTCCACGCCCTGTCCGACGGGGCCGGGGCCCTGATCTTTTTCAGAACGCTGCTGGCGGAGTATCTGCGGCAGACAGGCATAAGCGTTCCGGCCGGAAACGGCGTGCTGGACCTGGAGGAACCGCCCCGGAAGGAGGAGCTGGAGGACGCTTACGCCCGCTATGCCGGGCGGCACGCCCTGGGTCTGCGGCGGATGCCTAAGGCCTATGCCAACACCGGCACCCCGGAGCCTTTTTACACCTTCCATGTCACCATGGGCTTCGTGCCCCTGGGAAAGCTCCGGGAGACCGCACGGAGTTATGACGCCTCCATCACAGAGTACCTTTCCGCCGTGCTGATCCACGTGCTGCTGGAAAAGCAGCGCCGGGAGCATCCCCACAAGGAACGCCCGGTGGCCCTGGCGGTGCCCATCAATCTGCGAAGCTGGTTCCCCTCGGAAACGGTGCGGAACTTCATTACCACCGTTCGTCCCAGCATCGACCCTGCCTTGGGGGATTACACTTTTCCGGAAATTGTCTCCCAGGTGCGGCATTATATGAAGCTCCATATCCACCGCCAGGAATTACAGGCCGCCTTTACCGGCAATGTCCGCTTTACGAAAAATTTCTTTCTCCGGGCGGTACCGGTGTTTCTGAAAAATCCGGTAATGGCCCTGAATTATTACCTTTTCGGCGTGCGGCCTTACTCCTGCACCTATACCAATCCCGGTGCCTTTACCGTGCCGCCGGAGATGGCTCCCCATATTCAGGGCATGGAGGTGGTGCTGGGCCAGGCCACCGTTCCCCGGTGCCACTGTGCCTCCATCAGCTATGGAGACATCATGGAAATCACCTTTGCCGGCACCCAGGCCGAAACGGACACGGAGCGGGACTTTTTCCGCTTTCTGGTCCGGGAGGGCATTCCGGTGCGGATCGAGAGCAACCGATAAGAGGAGCATGTTATGTCTTACTGTGTCAACTGCGGCGTGGAGCTGGACCCCAGCGCCAAAACCTGTCCCCTGTGCGGGACGCCTGCCTGGCATCCGGAACTGGATGCGCCGCCCTACTTTCCTGCCAACTCCGCTGCCGTACAGCCCGCCTCCAGGCGAGAGGCCGCCATTCTGCTGACGGCTATGCTGGTGTCCGTGTCCCTGTGCTGCGGGCTTTTGAACCTGTTTCTGCCCACGGACCGTCCCTGGTCCCTGTACGTCATCGGGGCGGCGGTGATGCTGTGGGTCTGGTTCACCCTGCCTATGGTGCTGCGGCGGCTGCCGGTCTTTTTCCGGCTCACCGCCGATGTGGCGGCCATTGGTATCTATGTCTGGCTCATTTCCATCGACCTGGGGGGCAGCCGCTGGTTCCGGGGACTGGCCCTGCCCATGATCGGTTGGGCCGGGCTGCTGGTCTTTCTCCTGAGCTTTCTGCTCCGGGGCGGGCGGCGCTCCACACTCTCCGCTATTGCCCTGATCATCGGGGCGGCTGGGCTTCTGGCGATGGGCATTGAATTCTGCATCGACCGGTATTTCCGTGGTGTGTGGCAGCCAGGGTGGTCCCTGATCGTGCTGGCGGTCTGCGTGGGACTCATCATCCCCCTGCGGATCGTCCGGCGGGTGCCCTCTCTCCGGGAGGAGGCCCGCCGCCGCTTCAACCTGTAAGTTTAAGGAGGCTTTCTTTATGAACATCTCTCAGATCATGGAAAAAATGATCGCATTCTCCAACGGGAATCTGCATGACATGAACCATCTTATGTGCGTGTGGACCTACGCCAAAACCATCGGCGAGCTGGAGGGCCTGGACCGGAAGACCCAGGAAACACTGGAGATCGCCGCCATCACCCATGACATCGCCTGCCCCCTGTGCCGGGAAAAATACGGCAACACCAACGGAAAGCGGCAGGAAGAAGAGGGCGGCCACCTGGTACGGAGCTTTCTGGCGGATGCGGGCCTGTCTGCGGAGCAGGTGGACCGGGTGGCTTATTTGGTGAGCCACCACCATACCTACACGGATATTGACGGCATCGATTATCAAATTTTGATCGAGGCGGACTACATCGTAAACGCCTCCGAAAGCGGCTACAGCCCGGAAAACAGGAAGAACTTCCTGGAAGAGCACATGAAGACTGAAAGCGGCAAGCGGCTCCTCCGCTCCACTTTCTGTATGGAAACATAAAAAGACCGGTCCCATCACAATGGAACCGGATCTGAGACTGTCGATAAAGTGGTAAATTCTCCGCGACGGTAAGGTAGGGCAGCCGTTAGCGGCTGTGC
>ERZ837487.1381-NODE-1381-length-29495-cov-20.045177_pt1 | contig 29495 bp, 24 predicted proteins | sample MGYA00519911_ERZ837487 | MGnify/ENA primary metagenome ERZ837487 (study PRJEB31850, sample SAMEA3708818) | human gut metagenome | biome: human gut; feature: human-associated habitat; material: faeces | place: China | collected 2014 ... | reverse complement strand
CATCTCGGCCAGAGCCTTTTTCAGGTTCTTGGCGATCTGATCCGGGCAGCTGGTGTTGCGGAAACCGCAGATCGTACCATCCAGACGTACGATCACATCCTCTGCCTTCATCCCCTTGACCAGACGGCAGATGCCTTTCAGATTGCCGTTGCAGCCGCCGATGACCTCGATGGACTCAATGGTGTGGTCATCGTTCAGCACAAAGTTTGTCTGCTGGGAGCAGGTGCCCCTGTTCGGAAAACTGAATTCCTTGCTCATCGTTCAAAATCCTCTCTTATTACAAATTCTTTTGGCGCTTGGGCGCCTATTATTATAGTATTCTACCAGGGCTTGTCGGGGGTGAGACCCCTCCATCTTGCTGCGCAAGACCGCCCTGCCGCTCAAAAGCCCCACTGGGGCTTTCATTGCTTCGCAAACGCGGACTTGTCGGGGTGAGACCCCTCCATCTTGCTGGCGCAAGACCGTCCTGCCGCTTAAAGTCCCCACCGGGGACTTTATTGCTTCGCAAACGCGGGCTTGTCGGGGTGAGACCCCTCCATCTTGCTGCGCAAGACCGCCCTGCCGCTTACACAGAGATGCCTCGGCGCTGACGGGCCAGCTCCAGAATACGCACCACCTGATCGTCCGCTGTCACGCAGGTACCCACCGGATGGGGATGCTTATGGTTTGCCCCGTGGAAATCGGTGCCGCCGGTACGGATCAGCCCGTACTGCTCACAAAGGGCAGCACATTCGGCTTTGTCCTCCGGGCTGTTACGGGGGTGCTCCACCTCGATGCCATCGATCACGCCTTCTTTGGCCAGCTGCCGCACAAGCGGCATACTCTTGTACACTGTGGGGTGCGCAAACACCAGCACGGCCCCTGCCGCTTTCGCGGTGGCAATGACCTCCTGCACAGAAGGGTACTTTACCTGATGCAGCACGACGCCACGCGGCTCCCAGCCAAAGAGATAACTGTACAGTTCCCCGTACACGGCATCGCACAGACCCAGCTGATGCAGCGCCTCCATAATGCCGCTTTTGAACAGCACGCCGCTGTCTTTTGCATATTCCAGCGCCTGCTCGGTGCGGAACTGCGGGTACAGCGCTTCGATCTCCCGTGCACTCTGCAGGCCGCACTCGTTGCGGCGCTGGCGCAGAAGGTCGCAATGCGCTTTCAGCTCCCGGCTGTCCAGGTCCGGATAGTAGCACAGCAGATGCACCCGGTGGCGGTGCTCGTGGTCGTAGCCGGTCAGCTCTGTGGCCGGGATGAGCCGAACTCCATCCTGCACAGGATGCTCATAGCAATAGTTCACGCTGATCAGGGTATCGTGGTCAGAGATGGCCATTGTGTCCAGCCCCGCCCGCGCCGCCATGAGCGGCAGGCGGTGGATGGGCACCGAGCCATCGGAACAGGTAGAATGATTATGCAAATCGCCAGGCATGGAAAATGAACCTCCAAAGAATCCCAGATAAAAGCACCTCAGCCGCAGGCGTGCAGCCGAGATGCTTCTTTGCTTAGTGCTTATAGAAATTGATCAGGCAGCCGTCGGCAAGGATCTGACGCTCGTCAGAAGTCAGCGGAGCCATATACAGGCTGAACTCTCTTACGGTGTCGCCCAGAACATAAGCCTTGATGTTCTGCAGGTCGCCCTTGAGCGCCTCGCGGACATTCGGGATGAACACATAATCGCCCAGACCGAACGGAGTCGCCCCCGCCAGCTGCAGAGGCAGCATGCCCCAGTTGATCAGATTGGAGCGGTAGCGCTTGGTGGCGTACTCGGTGACGATATTGGCCCCGGCACCCAGCACACGCTGGCAGCTGGCGGCCTGCTCGCGGGCGGAACCGTCACCGGGCTTGACCGCAAAGATCGTGGATGCGATCTGTACATCCTCCCAGGTCAGGCTTTCGCAGCCGGGCACCTTGTGCAGCTGTGCAAGAACTTCGGTGCTGCCCTTGCCTGCGCGGCGGGCTTGCTCTTCGGCACGCACCGCCTTGGCGCGGCCCACATACTCCGGATCCTTGCGGCTGAGGGTGAACTCGGCCAGACCCAAGGGGTTGGAACGGAAGGAGGACGTCTCACCGGAGGGGATCAGCTCATCGGTGGTCGTAACAGGGTCGGTGATGTAGGAAGCAACCTTCAGCAACAGATTATCGCCCAACGGTGCGATCTCGGGCCAGTCCTTGATGTTAGGGCCGAGCTTGAGCAGTGCATCGTAGTCGCCCTTGCCGAAGCCCTGATAGACGCGGGTGTCGTAGCTGGAAGAATCGTACTGGTATTCCGGCACAGTGGGATCATAATCGATGTCGGTGGCCGGGGTCAGGATACCGCCGTTGGCCGTGGTGGCCGCAATGCTGCGGGCATCCATCAGCGCCACGCCGGACAGCTGACCGTTGCCGGGCTTGGAGCCTTCGCGGCTGGGGAAGTTGCGGGTGGTGTGGCGGATGGACAGAGCGCCGTTAGCGGGCACGTCACCTGCGCCGAAGCAGGGGCCGCAGAATGCGGTACGGATGGTGGCACCGCTGGCCATCAGATCATGGATGACGCCGGTACGCACCAGTTCCATCATGATGGGCTGGCTACCGGGATACACACTGAGAGCATAATCGCCGCAGCCGCCGGTATGACCCTTGAGGATGGAGGCAGCTTCATAGATGCTGTCATACAGGCCGCCTGCACAGCCGGCAATAACACCCTGATCTACACGGAGTTTTCCGTTTTCGATCTTGCTGCACAGATCAAGGGAGACGTCCTTGCGGCCGATGAGCTTCTGCACATCCTGCTCGCAGGCGTGGAGAATGTCCTCGAGGTTAGCATTCAACTCCTCAATGGTAAAGGCGTTGGAGGGATGCATGGGCAGCGCGATCATGGGACGGATGGCCGACAGATCGACCTCCACCACACCGTCATAGTAAGCAAGCTCTGCCGGAGCCAGCTTCTTGTAATCTGCAGCGCGGCCATGCACGGCGAGGAACTTCTGCGTCGTCTCGTCGGTCTCCCAGATGGAGGACAGACAGGTGGTCTCGGTGGTCATGGCATCGATGGCGTTGCGGGTATCCTGACGCAGGGATGCGATGCCGGGGCCGACGAACTCCATGACCTTGTTCTTGACATAGCCGCTCCTGAACAGCTTGCCCACAAGAGCGATGGCCACATCGTGGGGGCCGCAGCCGACCGGAAGAGAACCGGTCAGATAGATGGCAACAACACCCGGGCGGGCAACATCGTAAGTGCGGCCCAGCAGCTGCTTTGCCAGTTCGCCGCCGCCCTCGCCGATGGCCATGGTGCCCAGAGCGCCGTAGCGGGTGTGCGAGTCCGAGCCAAGGATCATTTTACCGCAGCCCGCAAACTTCTCGCGCATATACTGGTGGATGACAGCCAGATGCGGCGGCACAAAGATGCCGCCGTATTTCTTTGCGGCGGACAGACCGAAGCGGTGGTCGTCCTCATTGATGGTGCCGCCCACAGCGCACAGGCTGTTGTGGCAGTTGGTGAGCACATAAGGGATGGGGAACTTTTCCAGCCCGGATGCACGCGCCGTCTGGATAATGCCGACAAAAGTGATGTCATGGCTGGCCATGGCGTCAAACTTGATCTTCAGGTTATCTGCATCGCCGCTGGTGTTATGCGCCTGCAGGATGCCATAGGCCATGGTGCCGGTCTTGGCATTTGCAATGGATGCCGTGTCAAAGCCTTTTGCTGCCAGCGCGGCATCAGCATTGCCGTCTGCAGGAATCCACTCGCCCCGGGCGTAATATGCACCGCCGGTGCTGCACTTGATCATATCCAACATTCGATTCGCCTCTCTTTTTGATTTTCCCGCCCGCTAACCCCTGCGGGCAATACCCCGGCAGAGCGATACACCGCCGCTCTGCGCTGCAACGACTCAAAGGTCGTATCGATTTTATTATAGCATGAAACCGCAGAAAGAAAAAGCACTTTTTTCAAATGAACTATGAACAGACCGTGACGCTCTGTCAACCGCGCTTTTTCTTGACAAAAAAAAGGTTCTGTTGTATTATAATTGACGTTGTATGCCGCTGTGGTGAAATTGGCAGACACGAGGGACTTAAAATCCCTTTCTGGAGACAGAGTACGGGTTCGACCCCCGTCGGCGGCATAAAAAAATCCCTTCAAGCGAACGCTTGAAGGGATTTTTCTTACTTACACTTTTCCACCATGCAGCTCGGCATACATCTTGGAGCGGCACTCGGCCACGGCAGGGGTCATGTTGACATAGTGCTTATGCGGGCACTCCAGACGCAGCTCGCTCTCCCATGTTTCCTCGGTAAGCTGCTTTGCAATATAAGCCTTCTTTTCGGCGATGGAAGGCAGCTCGATGGCCAGCTGACCATTCAGGATGTGCGGTACCAGCAGCTTCTTTACCGCCGTCGGGGTAAAGGTGACAGTACGCTCGATGGCATCGGAGTCCAGATTGACCATGGTGATGGGCTTGCCGGCCTCGATCACCTCGTCATCCATGGCGATCAGGTCACACTGCGCCTGACCGTTCTCGTCATAGAGACGCCACGGCATCTTCTTGCCCGGGATGATGGCCTTGCTGGCAGAATCCGAGCACTTCATCTTGGGGATGTAGCTGCCGTCCGGCTGCTTGACCGCCACCAGCTTGTACACACCGCCGAACACCGGGTCGGAAGCGGAGGTAATGAGGTTTTCGCCCACACCGTAGGAGTCAAAGTGTGCGTGCTCGTACAGCTCCATGTTGGCGATCTTCTTCTCGTCCAGACCGTTGGAAGCCACCAGCTTGATATAGGGCTTGCCTGCTGCATCCAGTGCCTTGCGCAGGCGCTTGGAGCCGCGGGCCAGGTCGCCGGAATCGATGCGGGCGCTCTTGACGCGGCGGTTGGGATCGTCGGGATATTTCTCGATGAGGTAGTCGTCCAGCTTGATGAGATTGGGCAGACCGCTCTCCATGATATTATAGGTGTCCAGCAGCAAGCTGACCGAATCCGGGTAGGTGTCAGCAAAGGCCTTGAAGGCGTCGAACTCGGTCGGGAAGAACTCGATGAAGCTATGCGCCACGGTGCCCACAGCCTTGACGTCTGCGCCGAACTTCATCTCGGCCAGACAGTTGGCAGTGCCTACGCAGCCGCCCAGAACGGCGGCATACGCGCCGTCATTGCCGGCGCTCTCGCCCTGTGCGCGGCGGGTGCCGAACTCCATGACGCTGCGAGGCGTGTGGGTGTTCATGCCGGTGACGCGGGTCGCCTTGGTGGCGATCAGGCTGTGGAAGTTCATGGTCTGCAGCAGGTAGGTTTCGATCAGGATCGCGCCCACAAGGTCGCACTCGATCCGCACCATCTGCACATGGGGGTAGCACACCGTGCCCTCGGGCAGAGCGTACATATCGCCCTTCCACTGGTAGGTGCGCAGGTACTCGCAGAACTCCTCGCTCATTCCCTTGGTGCGCAGCCACCAGATATCCTGCGCATTGAAATGGTAATTCATCAGGAAACGGGTCAGCTTGCGCTGTCCGGCGCTGATGGAATAGCCCTGATTGTCCGGGTTCTTGCGGAAGAACATATCAAACACCAGTGTGGTGTCCTTGAACCCGTGCAGGAACAGGCAGTTTGCCATGGTAAATTCGTAAAAATCCACGACCATCGCGGGGTTGTCGTAGTCCTCATCCGGAATGTAGGGCACAACCTTGATCTCGTCCATGAATAATATCCTCTCTTCTTTGCACCCGGCAAAGGCACCTCATTGTCCCCTGCCGTTGTGCTTTTCCTTTGGAAAAGCTGCCACACCCAAACTGTCTTGACAGTGCGTTTCTATCATGATAGCACCAAACCGGAGGATGTTCAAGCCCTTTTGGAAAATCAAGGTCAAATTCCGGTAACAAAAAACCGCCCATGCACAAACGGCACAGGCGGCAAAGAGCTGAAAAAATCAGCCGTTCATCATATTGGGGGTCGCATTCTTCAGCACAACGTCATGGCTGCCGCCCTCGACGATGGAGGTGGAGGAGACCACGGTCAGCTTGGCCTTCTGCTGCAGCTCGGGGATGGACAGAGCGCCGCAGTTGCACATGGTGCTCCTGACCTTGTACAGGGTGGTCTGCACGCCGTCTGCCAGCGGGCCTGCATACGGAACGTAGCTGTCCACGCCTTCCTCAAAGCTCAGCTTGGTAGAGCCGCCCAGATCGTAACGCTGCCAGTTACGGGCACGGTTGGAGCCTTCGCCCCAGTACTCCTTCATATACTGGCCGTTGATGCGCACCTTGTTCGTGGGGCTCTCGTCAAAGCGGGCAAAGTAGCGGCCCAGCATCACGAAGTCTGCGCCCATAGCCAGCGCGAGGGTGATGTGGTAGTCGTGGACGATGCCGCCGTCGGAGCAGATGGGCACATAGATGCCGGTCTCCTTGAAATACTCGTCGCGGGCCTTTGCCACCTCAATGACAGCGGTGGCCTGACCGCGGCCGATGCCCTTGGTCTCGCGGGTGATACAGATAGAGCCGCCGCCGATGCCGATCTTGACGAAGTCAGCGCCCTGCTCTGCGAGGAAACGGAAGCCCTCGGCGTCCACAACGTTGCCTGCGCCGACCTTTACCTTGTCGCCGTAGTTTTCACGGATCCAGTGGATGGTGCGTGCCTGCCACTCGGAGTAGCCTTCGGAAGAATCGATGCACAGCACATCCACGCCGGCATCCACCAGTGCGGGCACGCGCTCGGCATAGTCGCGGGTGTTGATGCCGGCACCGACCACATAGCTCTTGTTGGCATCCAGCAGTTCGTTGGCGTTCTTTTTGTGGGAGTCGTAGTCCTTGCGGAAAACGATATACTTCAGGTTGCCCTCGGCGTCCACCAGAGGCAGGGTGTTGATCTTGTTGTCCCAGATGATGTTGTTGCAGTCGTGCAGGGAGGTGTTCTCCGGAGCGGTGACCAGCTTTTCAATGGGGGTCATGAAGGTGGTGACAGGTGCATCATCGGGGGTGTGGTTGACGCGGTAATCGCGGGAGGCCACGATACCCAGCAGCTTGCCGTTGGGGGTGCCATCGGCGGTGATGGCGATGGTGGAGTGACCCGTGCGGGCCTTCAGCTCCAGCACGTCGTGCAGGGTGGCAGTGGGGGCCAGATTGGAATCGGAAACAACATAACCGGCCTTGAAGCTCTTGACGCGGCGCACCATGGCGGCCTCGCTCTCGATGCTCTGGGAACCGTAGATGAAGGACACGCCGCCCTGACGAGCCAGTGCAATGGCCAGCTTATCGCCGGAGACCGACTGCATGATGGCACTGATCATGGGGATGTTCATCTGCAGGGGGCACTCTTCCTCACCCTTGCGGTACTTGACCAGCGGGGTCTTGAGGCTGACGGCCGTGGGAACGTTCTCTGCGGAGGAATAGCCCGGGACCAGCAGGTATTCGCCGAAGGTGCGGGAAGGTTCTTCATAAAAATAAGCCATGTTCAAACTCCTTTTCTCTTATCGCAGCAAAAGCATTCTACAACAAAATCAATTCATGTTTGCAACTTATAAATTGTTGTATATACAATACCACAAAGCCGGCCAGAATACAAACCCCTGCCCCGCCAAACTTTGCAAATGTCCTTTGCAGAAAAACAGGCAAAATGCCCACCAAAACGGCGTAAGGTCATACTTTCCCGGCGCAACAGCTGTTTTCAGGGTGCAAAAAAGCCCGTCCGGAGAAAGGACGGGCTTTTTTGCACACGAAGCGGGATATCGCCTGTGTGGCACATGGGTCACAGCTGTGAAGGAGAACAGCCGGAGGAGGAGGACCCGTGCCCGATATCCCAAAAACAAGAAGAAAAAGATTTCACACTCAGCAGGGTTTATTGCCCATGCTGTAACCATATTGTAACTCTTTTGAAATCATTTTGCAATAGGGTTTTGTGATTTTTTGTCATTTCTTTTGTTAACTTTCTGTGTCAAGCTCCAGATAACACTCAAAGCTGGTCTGGCCGTCGTGCCGACCGATAAGATACCATCCTTCTGCCGAAGGCGCATACAGCACCTCCGCCTTCTCACCCAGCGGGATCTCGCGGTGATAGTTGACCGCCGCAAATTTCACAGGCCCCTGCTTCATCACATCCAGCGGCAAAGCATCGCAGGCGATGTCAAGATAAAATGCATTATTGATGTGCCCGTTCAGGTCACACTGCGAATACCGGGCAGTCCACTCCCCTGCACTGGTCAGGCCGTCCCGGCACTTGTGCAGCTGCAGGGGCAGTTCGCCCTCCACGCTCTCGTTCCAGAAGCCCGCCACCGTCCAGCCCGGCTGACGCAGGATGCGGCCCTCGGCAAGACTCACCACGATCCAGCGACAGTCCACCATGGCCACCTGTGCGCCGCTTTCGTCCGTCACGGTGGTGATACGCTTGATAGATCCGCGGCGGCTTTCTTCTGCCCGGGTGGTCAGGGTAAGTTTTTCCGTCCGCCTGGGCACACGGGTAAGCTGCAGTGCCTGCTTGCCAACGAGAAACGCCACGCCCTGCTCCCGGAAAAACGCATCGTCCATGCCGAAAGCCCGGGCATGATCTGCAGACACCTGCTCCACATAGCGCAGCAGGGCGCTGGGCTTGAGCAAGCTGCGGAAGTCGGCATCGGCGTTCAGGACGGTGACGGTCTCTGTGTAATGATTGGGTTCCATAGTGCGCTTCCTTTCTGTACAAAAACAGGCTGTACCTTTTGCAGCACAGCCTGTAGAGAGTTTAATACTGGTTCCGGGTGCGTTTGCGCAGCTTGCGCCAGATGTTGAAGAACGCCAGTGCCAGCATAGCCAGCAGCAACATCAGGAACAGATAGCTGCTGCCGCCCTCGTCGTAGCTCTTCATCTCGCTCCACTTGACATCCAGCTCGCTGTTTACTTCGTCATCCAGCGCGGTGAATACCTTTTCCTTTGCGGCAAGCTCTTCGGGCGGATAGGCGATCTCGCTGTCCTTCAGGTCTTCGTCCAGCACCTCCCACACATCGTGCATGGGGGTGGTGTAGCCGATGTACTCCGCATTCGCCTTGCCGATGTCGGTCTCGCACATGAAGTTGATGAACATCTCAGCAGCTTCCTGATGTTCGCTTGTAGTGGGAATGGCCATGCTGTCCACCGACAGCACACTGCCCTCCTCCGGGAACACCCACGCCAAGTCCGGGTTGTCGTCGATCATGGTGATAGCGTCGCCGGAGTAGTACACGCCGATGGCCGCCTCGCCGCCGATCATCTTATCAAAGATCTCATCCATGACGTAGGCCTGCACCAGCGGCTTCTGAGCCTTGAGCTCTTTCACCACCTCGTCCACTTCTTCCGTGGACTGGGGGTTGATGTCATGGCCGCTCTTGAAGGCCGCAATGGCGTAGGCGTCGCGGCTGTTGTTGAACATCAGGATATTGCCCGCGTACTGCTCATCCCACAGGTCGGCCCAGCTGGTGGGTGCCTTGTCCACCATGGTGGTATTATAGATAATGCCGGTGGTGCAGAGCATATAAGGCACAGTATAGGCATTTTCCGGGTCATAGTCCGGGTTGCGGTATTCCTCGTCGATCTTCTGGAAGTTGGGGATGTTGTCGTAATTCAGCGGCTTGAGCATTCCCTCGTTGATCATCTTGGCAACCATATAGTCCGACGGGATGACCACGTCGTAATCGGCAGCACCGGATTTCAGTTTGGCGTACATGGACTCGTTGGAGTCGAAGGTGGTGTAGTTCACCTTGATGCCGGTGAGCTGCTCGAAGGCAGACACCACATCCACGCTGTCATCCGAACCGTTGGAGATATACTCACCCCAGTTGTAGACGTTCAGGGTGATGTTCTGGCCCTTGAAGCGGGTCCAGTCATAGTCGCCCGACACCGAGACATCTTCAGTGACTTCAATGGTGCCGGCTGCAAAGGCAGGCAGAGTGCAGCAGACCGCCATTGCCAGCGTGAGCAGCAGAACAGACAGTCGTTTCATCATACGCCCTCTCCTCTCAGTGCCTTCTGGTCGCGGCGGTAGCTGCGGCTTTCCATCGCATTGGAGATCAGGATAATGGCCAGAATCACTACGAACATGATGGTGGACAGTGCATAGATCTCCGGGCTGACCTTCTTGCGGGTCATGGAGTAGATGGCGATGGGCAGCGTTTCCACGGTGCCGCAGTTGAAGTAGGAGATCATGAAATCGTCGATGGAGTAGGTCAGGCAGATCAGGAAGGCCGACAGGATGGCCGGGCTGATCTCCGGCAGGATGACCTTGAAGAAGGCCTGCTTGGGGTCGCAGCCAAGGTCGAGCGCTGCCTCATACAGCTTGATATCCAATTGCTTGAGCTTGGGCGTGACGTTGAAGATGACATACGGCACATTGAACGCGATATGCGCAATGAGCAGCGTCGGGAAGCCCATGATGGTATCCGGCAGCCAGGAAACGCCTTCGGCAAAGCGCTGATACGCCACGAACAGCAGCATGAGCGAGATTCCGGTGATGATCTCCGGGTTGACCACCGGGATATAGGTGATATTAGTAACGACAAGGCGGCTCTTGCGGCCCATGGAAGCAATGCCGAGGCTTGCCGCCGTGCCCAGAACTGTCGCAATGACTGCCGACAGCAGCGCCACTTCCACCGACACCAGCAATGCATGCAGGATGGACGAATTGTGGAACAGGCTGGAGTACCACTTAAGAGTAAAGCCGGTGAACAGCGAATAACCCTTGCTCTGGTTGAAGCTGAACACGATCATGTAGGCAATGGGCAGATACATGAAGCAGAAGAACAGGATCACATAGGCGCGCTGCATCAGACGCAGATGTTTTGTTTTCATCAGGACACGCCCTCCATTTCGTCTTCGTCAAAGCTGGACGTAAAACTCATGCACAGCAGAACGATGATCATCAGCACAAGGCTCATGGCAGAGCCGACGTTCAGGTTGTAGCTGTTGCCCAGAAACTGCATCTCGATCAGGTCGCCGATCAGCAGGTTGGAGCCGCCGCCCAGCATACGGCTGATAACAAAGGTGGACACCGCCGGGACGAACACCATCGTGATGCCGGTGCTGATGCCGGGCACGCTCATGGGGATAAGCACCCGCACAAGGGTCTTGGTGGTGGAAGCGCCCAGATCCTGCGCAGCTTCCACAAGGCTCTGGTCGATCTTGGTCATGCTGGTGTACAGCGGCAGGATCATATAGGGCACATAGTTGTACACCATACCCAGCACCACCGCGCCGGAGGTGTTCAGCATGGTATAGGGGCCGAGGCCGAAGAATCCCATCACCGCGTTCACAGGGCCGTTGACGCTCAGCAGGCCCATCCATGCGTAGGTGCGCAGCAGGAAGTTCATCCACATGGGCAGCATGACCAGCATGAGCATGATGTGCTGCTTGTTTACCCGCAGGCGGGACAGGAAATAGCCCACCGGGAACGCGATGACCAGACAGATGACCGTGGCGATCAGCGCCAGAAGCAGGCTGCGGGCAAACACCGAGCCGTAGCCGCTGATGGAGGTCAGATTCGCCAGCGTAAAGTTGCCGTTGGAATCCGTGAGCGCATAATACACCACGATGATCAGCGGCACCACCGTGAACAGAGTCATCCATACAAAGTAGGGATAGGCCAGCTTCTTATCGTAAATTTTCATCATGGCGCATCACCCCTCGCTCCGCGCCATGATATGGATTTCGTTGGGGCCGATGCGCATACCGATGGTCTCGCCGGGGGTGCAGGCACGGGTAGAATGGATGAGCCACTCGCGGCCCTCGCACTCCACATGCATCTCAAAGTGCACGCCCTTGAAGATAACGTCGTTCACGACGCCCACAAGCTGTCCTTCCACCGGGGAGACCACCTCGATATCCTCGGGGCGCACCACGACCTGCACGCTCTGTTCCCGGGCAAAGCCGCGGTCCACACAGGGGAAGTCCACGCCCGAGAAAGAGACGAGGAAGTCCTTGTGCATCACGCCGTCCACGATGTTGGAGTCACCGATGAAATCGGCCACGAAAGCATTTTTCGGCTCGTTGTAAATGTCCTCGGGCGTGCCGATCTGCTGCACCTTGCCGCCGTTCATGACCACGACGGTGTCCGACATGGTCAGGGCTTCTTCCTGATCGTGGGTGACATAAATAAAGGTAATGTTCATCTCGCGCTGCAGGCGCTTGAGTTCCAGCTGCATTTCCTTGCGCAGCTTGAGGTCCAGTGCGCCCAGGGGTTCGTCCAGCAGCAGGATCTCCGGCTCGTTGACCAGACTGCGGGCAATGGCCACGCGCTGCTGCTGGCCGCCGGACATCTGGCTGATGCTGCGGCGCTCGAAGCCCTTCAGACCCACCACTTCCAGCATATTGCGCACCTTGCGGCGGATGGTCTCTTCGTCCATGTTTTTCAGCCGCAGACCAAAGGCCACGTTCTCGAACACGTTCAGGTGCGGGAACAGCGCATACTTCTGGAACACGGTATTCACCGGACGCTTGTAGGGCGGCACTCCGGTAATGTCATTTCCTTTCAACAGCACCTTGCCGGAATTCGGCTCCAGAAAGCCTGCGATCAGACGCAGGGTGGTTGTTTTGCCGCAGCCGGATGAGCCCAGCAGCGTCACAAACTCTTTGTCATGGATGTCCAGGTTCAGCCCATCCAGAATGCGCTGACCATCAAATTCCACCACGATATCCTGCAGTGAAACGATCACCGAGTTGTCCATTTTTCAACATATCCTCCTTGTAACTCAGATACGAAAAAAGACAGGGTCTTACGCCCCATCTCCTGCTCGCATCAGGGTGACCATCCCCGCGCACAACATCCATGACGGTCGTCCTATTGTTGCGCAGTTATTCTGCCCTGTCACCGTTTATCATAAACAATCCGGCAGCAAATGTCAATTGCTCTGTCGATGTTTGCCGGAACTTTACGAAAAGCAACAAAAAAACATGCGCCGCAGCGGGTTTTCCCTTACGGCGCATGCAAAAATTTTATTTGCCCTGCAGGCTTTCCGCTGCCTGCAGAATGGCGTTGACCACGCTGACATCCACTGCGTAGACCGAACTGTCCCCGTCCTGCATCAGCCAGCAGCCATCGGCATTGGAAGCATACTGCAGCGTCGCTGTGCCGTCTGCGGTTTCGGCCTGCACCGTAGCAAGCGGAGCATCGAATCCGTAGGCTGCGGGGTCTGCCCCGGTCACCTGTGCGGAAACATAGCCTGCCAGTGCCGAGAGCAGGTCCTGCACGGTGTCACTATCCAGATCGCTCTCCGGGGCGCTGTCCAGCCGCCACACCGTCTGGTAGCTGACCGAATCACTGTCCGCTTCCTCTGAGGAAGCTCCACTGCCTGCCGGCTCGGACACCTCGGTCAGGGCAAGGGTGCCGCTGCCGGTGGTGATGCTCACTTTTTCCAGCGCGGAAACGGTCAGTCCCGCCGGGTTGAAGCTGCCGAAGAGTTCTGCTTTGGTCAGCTCAAAGCAGGCCGCCCGGTTGCCGGGCACCGCATACACGGCATCATCCCCGGCTTTCTGTACATACAGGTCGCCGGTGACCGTATTTTCGGAGCCAAACGCAAACGTGTTCGTCTCACCCGCTGCTTTCACTGTAACAGTAACGACCGGGTCGCTCAGGCCGTAGTCCTCGCCGGGCTGGGCGGTCAGCTGACGTTTGGCGTTCAGGGCGGCCAGCGCCGTGACCATGGTGTTGCAGGCGGATTCGTCCAGATGATAGTCCGGGTCCTCTTCCAGCGTCCAGCGGCCGGAATCATAGTCCAGTGTCAGAGTTTCGCCCTGATAGGTGTACTGTATCGTTTCCAGCTCCCCCGCCGCAAAGGAAGAAAGCGGAATGTCCCCCTCTGCGGCAGCGCTGGCGGCTTCTTCCGTCTGCGTGTTGCTGCGGTCCAGCCAGAAAAGCGCCCCGCTCAGCACTAAAATCAGCACCAGAAGTACTGCGAGAGTGCGCTGTTTTGTTTTCATGGTCGATCCTCCTTATCTGCGGCGGCGCAGCAGTACCACAACAGCGCCTGCGATCAGCACCGCTGCGGGCAGTGCAAAGACGAACACAAGCCCCAGCGCCGTTGCCGTGGAGGAGGCCACCGTAATGGGGGCGGCTTCCAGCGCCTTGGTGTCGATGAGGACGCCGTCCTGTCCGGCAAGCGAAGCGGCGCAGCCCTGCAGGAAGGTCAGGTTGCCCGGGATGCGCTGGTACAGTTCCTCATTGTCCATATTCGGGCAGCCGATCCAGACCACTTCGGCACCGGTGTCCTCATTGCGCGCCCACACCGCCAGCGCGAAGGGGCCGTCGGTGTCGCCGTCCTCCTTTGCCGTGGTGGAGTTCTCGTTCAGGTTCTGCTTGCTGTAGGCGTCCTCCGAAGTGTTCAGCAACGATTCCGCTGTGACGTTCTCCGTCTCGGCGATGTTGATGCCCTGCGCTGCGGCCAGCATGACACGGGCACTCTGGTTCACGCCGTCCATCACCGTGCTCTCATCCGTGGTGCTGTAGTCTGGGAAGAGCGAATACGGATAGCCGTACAGGGCGTGGCCCGCATCACCTTCCACCACAAGGCCCGGTTCACGGGTCAGGCCGAACTGCGCCATCACCGCATCCAGATTGGGCGTCTCATAGTAAGCGCTGGTGGTGAGCAGCACTTTGCCGCCGTTTTCCAGATAGGTCTGCAGCTGGCCAAGCTCGTCTGCAAGGCTATCGGACGCAAAGTCCGATGCAGGGTCATTGATGATGAGCAATTCACAATCATCCGGGATGGTTGCCGTGAGCAGATCCAGCGGCTGCAGGCTGATGTTCTGTGCTTCCAGCGCATTGGTCAGCGAGGAAGTGGGTGCCTGTTCGCCGTGGTTGGTCGTATAGTAAGCGTGGCTTTCTTCAGCACTGGTCAGCTTGTAGATCGCCGAGGTGATCTGCTTTTCACCGCCGAAGGTCACATTGGCAGCACCAGTGGTGTAGTAGTCCGAGTAATCATACTCGTACAGGTCTGCCGCGTCCAGCACCACACTGTTTTCCCCGCTGACAACGATCAGGCTGCCGGTGGAGACATTTTCCGCACCATACTGCGCTGCAAAGGCCGGATAGAGGGCCGGATCCTTCCGTTCCCAGTGCAGATGGCTGCTTTCTTCACCGTAGTGGTCCAGCAGCTTTGTGATAATGGTGTCCTCACTGCCGGTCTCACACAGATAATAAATGGTGATATCCTGATTCAGACCATCCACCAGCTCTTTGGAGCTGTCGCCCAGCGTGTACATTTTGGCGGCGGAAAGGTCGAACTCCGTATACTTTGACGGCACTGCCCGCACCAGAAGGTTGAGCAGCACAGCCAGAATGACAGCCGCCGCCAGAATGGCCGTTGAATACAGCCCGTTGCGGAACACTTTGCCGTTCGAGGAAGAAAAGCGGATTTTTTTCATGGTTGTATCCTCCTCTCAGTTCCAGCGGCGCTTTTCCAGCCCCTGCGCTGTAAAGAACAGAAACAGGCCGGCCACGGTCAGGTAGTACACCAGCGTCGGGATGGAAAAATTGTTGTTGACAAATTCTTCAAAGGGCGTAAACAGGCATAGCGCACTGAGTACAGCGCTGAATGCTTCGGTCAGCCATGTGCTCCGCAGCAGGAACAGCGCTGTCAGCGCCACACAACAGGCTGCAAAGCTCAGGCATCCCAGCGTGAAACTCCGGGTGCGCAGGCCCGCCACCACGCTGAACACGGCGGCGATCACCGCAAACAGCGCCAGCGCCACGGCACTGCCCGTGGTGAACATGCTGCGCAGGCTGGGCATCATATAGGCCAGCAGCAGCGCGGCGATGCCCGCCACGGCGGCAATGATCTGGTTCTCGGTCAGGCCGGACAGAAACACTCCAATGGCAATGGCAGCGCAGCCCATGAGAAAATAGCACAGCAGTGCGGCGAAATTGGCCAGTGTGGAAGTTCCGGCCGCGCCCAGCGCCGCCAGCACAAGGATCATGACGGCATCCGCGATGCAGGGCAGCGCAAACACTACGCACAGCGCCAGAAACTTGCCCAGCACGATGCCCCATACCGACACGGGACTTGTCAGCAGAAGCTGATCGGTGCGACTGCGGCGTTCCTCGGCAAAGGAGCGCATGGTCAGCACCGGAATATACAAAAGCAGCACAAAAATCGTTCGGTAAAGCGTATAATAGCCAAAGTCCGTCAGACCATAGCCCAGGTTCAGCGCCACAAAGTAGATGGCGCTGGCCGCCAGCATGAAGGCGGTGAGCACATAGCCGATCATGCCGTGGAAGCAGCTGCGGACTTCGCGTTTGAAGATCGCGGTCATTCCTCATCCTCCTCTTCTTCGGCAGGGTTTTCCCCGGTCTGCGCTTCGGTCAGTGCCAGGAACACGTCCTCCAGTGTTTTGCTTTCAGCAGAAAGCGCCAGCACCGTGCAGCCCGCCTGTGAGAGCGCCCGGGATACTTCGGCGCGGCGATCGGTGTCATCCGTGCTCTCGGCGGTAAAGGTCACCTGACCGTCGCTCTCCCCTTCCAGCTCCACCTTGCGGATGCCCGGGATCGAGCCGACCGCCTTCAGCACGGTCTGCCCGTTGCCCAGCACGGTGGCTTTCAGGCAGCTGCCGGAGCTGAGCTTTTCGCCCAGTTCATCCGGTGCGCCCACAGCCACAAGACGCCCCTTGGCAAGGATGAGCACCTGACTGCACACCGCCTGCACCTCGCTGAGGATGTGGCTGGAAAGGATCACTGTGTGCGCCTTGCCCAGCTCCCGGATCAGTTTGCGGATCTCGATGACCTGCGCCGGGTCGAGGCCTACCGTAGGCTCGTCGAGAATGATGAGCTTCGGGCTGCCCAGCAGCGCCTGTGCAATACCGACACGCTGGCGGTATCCCTTGGACAGGCTGCGGATGAGCCGGGGCAGAACCTCTTCCAGCCCGGTGCGGCGGGCGGCTCTGCGCACCTGCTCTTTGCGTTCGGCGCGGCGGACGCCTTTCAGCTCGGACGCAAAATCCAGATATTCCTGCACGGTCATTTCCGGGTAAAGCGGAGGCTGTTCCGGCAGGTAGCCCACACAGGCCTTGGCCTGCTGCGCCTGTTCCGGCAGCGAAAAGCCCGCCACCTTCACCTCGCCGGAGGTGGGGGCAATGTAGCCGGTGAGAATGTTCATAATCGTGGATTTGCCCGCACCGTTCGGCCCCAGCAGGCCGAAGATCTGGCCGTCCCCCACCGTGAAGGACAGATCTTTCACCGCCGGGCGGGAACCATAGTTCTTGCTCAGATGCGATACTTCGATCACAGCAAACGCTCCTTTTGTCTTGTTGTTTCAATGCTGCATTATTGTAGACGGTAAATGTGTAATTTTTAAGTCAATCCCGGGCACAAGCGCAAAAGATTTCTTAAGAATCTTTAAGAACCGCCTTTCCGCGTAACAAAAAAGCACCGTCTCCCGAAGGAAACGGTGCTTTGAAAAACCATAATTACTTACGGCCGAAACGCTTGTTGAAGCGCTCAACACGTCCGCCGGTGTCAACCAGCTTCTGCTTGCCAGTGTAGAAAGGATGGCACTTAGAGCAAACTTCGACGTGGATCTCGGGCTTGGTGGAACGAGTCTTGATGACGTTGCCGCATGCGCAGGTGATGGTGCAGTCAACGTAGTTCGGATGGATACCCTGTTTCATTCTTTTCACCTCATTTCTGGTTCTGACTTATTGGGGCCATATTATCAATGTATGTGCCCATCACAACCTTCAATATCAGCTACCCCGTCGAGCGGCCTTGGAAACGATTGCCTATCTATTATAGCACAATTCCGGCAGAATGCAAGAGGGAAAATAAAGTTTTTTGCGCAAAAAAATCCCCCTGCAGTTTCCTGCAGAGGGATTTTGAGGTCACTTTACGCCGCAGCGGCTATGCTCAGTGGATGAACACAGGGCCGAGGGGGTTGGTGATGGGGCTGACATAGCCGCCGACCAGCTTCGGGAGCAGCAGAGCGATATCGGGGACATAAGTCAGCAGCAGCAGTGCAATGAACATGCACAGGTAGAACGGCAGGGTTGCCTTGACGACCTTTTCCATCGGGCGCTTTGCAACGGCAGAGCCGATGAACAGCACAGCGCCGACAGGAGGAGTCAGCAGGCCGATGCCGCAGTTCAGAACCACGATGATACCGAACTGGATGGGATCGATGCCGATGGAGGTGGCGATGGGCAGCAGGATGGGGGTAGCGATCAGGATGATGGGAGCCATATCCATGATCATGCCCAGAACCAGCAGGATCAGGTCGATCAGCAGAGCGATGATGTAGCGGTTATCGGTCACGCTGGTGATGGCGTTTGCAGCCAGATCCGGCACATGCAGCATGGTCAGGCAGTTGCCGAACACAGCAGAGGTGGCGATCAGGATCAGCACGATGGACAGGGTGTTCACGCACTCGTCCAGAGCATGCCAGACGCCCTTCCAGTCCAGTCCCTTATAGACGAACACGGAGACCAGCAGAGAGTAGATAACAGCGATAGCAGCAGACTCGGTAGCAGTGAACACGCCGCCGACGACGCCGAACACGACGATGATGACAGCGGCCAGTGCCCAGATGGAGGTGCCCAGCTGCTTGACAAAGCCCTTGATGCTGAACGGCTCACCCTTGGGGTAGTTTTCCTTCACCGAGATGATGTAGGAACCGACCATCAGGACGATTGCCAGCAGAGCGCCGGGCAGGTAGCCTGCCAGGAACAGGCTGCCGACGGAGATGCCGCCTGCAGTGGTAGCGTAGATGACCATGTTGTGGCTCGGGGGAACCAGCAGACCCTCGCAGGAAGAGGTGATGGTAACAGCGGTGGAGAAGTCGGCGTCGTAACCCTGATCGACCATCATGGGGATCATGATGGAGCCGATGGATGCAGTATCAGCCGAAGCAGAGCCGGAAATGCCGCCGAAGAAGTAAGATGCAACGATGTTGACCATTGCCATACCGCCGCGCATCCAGCCGACGCAGGCGTTTGCCAGAGCGATCAGCTTTTCGGAGATGCCGCCGGAGCCCATGAGCACGCCCATGGTGATGAAGAACGGAACAGCCATCAGACTGAAGGAAGAGATACCCTTGACCATCAGGCGGCAGACATCGGTCAGTGCCTGACCCTGCACCAGCATGCACAGCACGCTGGACAGACCAACGGCGTATGCAATGGGGAAACGCAGGAAGATCATTACAAAGAAGCTGACAAGAAGGACAATGATTGCCAGTGTCTGAACTGTCATATTACACTTCCTCCTTTACAAAAAAGCTCTTGATGTGGTTGTACAGGGCCTCGATCTCGAAGATGATCATAGCCACACCGGCCAGAGGCACCGGGAAGTACATCCAGAAGCGGCTCAGCCAGGGCATGGACACATAGGTGCCGCGGCCACCCAGAGTGGTGGCATAGTTCCAGCCGACCACCAGCATAATGACGCCCAGGATCATGACGGCCAGATCGGCCAGAATGTCCAGAGCCTTGACAACAGCCTTGGGCAGGTAGATATCAAATGCGGTCATGCGGATGTGAGCGCCGCGGCGGATGGCCAGCGCTGCGCTCAGCACGGCCATATAGCTCATGCAGGTCAGCACGGCTTCTTCCGACCATGCGGGGTCCGGAATGAACGGGACGTAGCGGCCAACGACCGACATGGTGGTGATGAGGATATCTGCGATCAGCAGGATCTTGCAGATAAACAGCACCACTTTGTAGGTGATGTCGTACGCCGGCTTGATCTTATCCAGAGTGGTAAAGATTTTCGGCATATGAGTTCCTCCATATAAAAACCCGGCGGGTCTGCGGGCGTATTCCCGTAGTCCCCCGCCGGGCTATGTACTACTTCAGAATGAAACGGCGTTTAAAATTATGCCTTCATGTCCAGCAGCTTCTGATACAGTTCAGCCTGATCGGAGGTGTTCTCGCTGATGACCTTGGCGCATGCTTCCTGCCAGGGTGCCTTATCGGGAACATCCACAACGTTGCAGCCGGATGCCTTCAGATCATCCAGGACCTTATTCTCCTCAGACTCAGACAGGTCTGCGTTGAAAGCCTGCGTATCGGCAGCAGCCTCCATGATGGCAGCCTGCTGATTCTCGGTCAGCTTGCCCCATGCGTTGTCGGTGATAACAGCCTGCACAGCACCCAGAGTGTGGCCGTCCAGGATCAGGTTGTTGGCAACCTCGGGGAAAGCGTTGGACTTGTAGTTTGCGATGGGCTGCTCAGCACCATCAACAACGCCGGTCTGCAGTGCGCTGTACAGCTCACCGAAGGAAACGACCGTGGGAGAAGCGCCCAGGCCCTCGACCATGCCGTTCATGACGGGGTCGTTGGACACACGCAGCTTCAGGCCCTTGAAGTCCTCAATGCCTGCAACAGGGTTGACCGTGAAGAAGTGACGGAAGCCCTCTTCGCCGTAGAACAGGCCGCGGACGGGCAGACCCAGCTCCTGGGGCTCGTTCAGGAACTCAGGTGCCAGATCGCTGTTAGCGAAGTTCCAGAAGTGTGCGCGGTTCTCGAAGGTGAAGGGGATGCTCAGCAGCTTGGACTTGTTGCAGCCGTAGCTGGTCAGAGCGAAAGCGGAGATACGGCTGATATCGATGGAGGTAGAACCACCCAGGATAGCATCCAGAACGTCGTTCTCAGAACCCAGAACACCGGAAGCCTGCACATCAATGACGACGGAACCGCCGGTCAGCTCTTCGACCTTCTCCTTGAAGTGAGAACCGGTCTGGCCAACGATGGTATCCAGCGGGTTGACCTCGGCGTAGACCAGAGTCACCTTGGGATCGTTTGCAGCAGCAGCGGCATCACCGGCAGCGGTGGAAGCAGCAGCAGAAGCTGCGGTGGAAGTGGAAGCAGCGGTGGAGTTGCTGGAACCGCCACATGCGGTCAGGGCAACAGCAGCGGTAGCTGCACCGGCGACTGCCAGAAAGCTGCGACGAGAAATCTTTTTCATTGTAAATCTCCTCCTTGAAATTCGGAACAGCACGGCCTGCACAGGGCCCGTATGCTGTTCATCAACTGTACACACTTTAGCAAATTTTCAGCAAAGAAACAAGCCGTTTCAAAAAATGTCCTGTTTTTTGAAAGAAAGTCAGGATTTCTTTTGTTAAGATTTACAATGTTTCTCGGTTTTGTTTGTGCAGGTTGGCTGATTAGTTGGATACATTCCGGTATCCATGTGCATGCTTTGCCAGAAATTTTATGCTTCCTGAATCCGTGCGATCAGCTCGGCCTGTTCACCGAACAGGTCATACATCGGCTGTACCGCAGCGCGGAACTTTGCCTTTTCGGCTTCGTCCAGCTCTGTGACCACGATGCCGACCTCCCGCAGGCTCTGTTCCGACTCAGCTTCCCGCTCGGCCCAGAGCCTGCGCTCCACCTTTGCACTTTCCCGGGCACACTCCCGCACGATCTCCGGGAAACGCTCGTCCAGCGCCGAAAGCTTCTGCATGACAGCGGGGCTGGCCAGCTGCACCTCTGGCACGCGGGTATGCTCGTCTTTCAGAAAATAAGGTGCCACCTCATAGTGGCCCATGGCTTCGTAGCTGGGCCAGTTGTTCTCTGCCCCGTCGATCTTGCCGTTGTGCAGGGCGGCATACACCTTGCTGTAGACCACCTGCACCGGTTTTGCGCCAAGGTCGGTGATCATCTCGCTCATCAGGTCGGACTCCTGCACGCGCAGGGTCAGCCCCTGCAGGTCGGCAAGACAGGTGACCTTTTCCCGGGTGTAAAAGCTGCGCACACCGGCGTCGAACCACGAAAGGCCCGTCAGCTGCAGCGAACCCAGCATGGAGAGGAACTCGTTGCCCACCTGCCCGTCCAGCACACGCCACATCTGGCCGGCATCCTTATAAAGATAGGGCAGCTGCAGCACGCTCAGGGCAGGCTCGTATTCTGCCAGCTGGCTGAGGGACACACGGGAGAAGTCGATACCGCCGAACTGCATCTGCTGGATGACGCTCTGTTCCGCTCCCAGCTCTCCCCCGCTGTAAACGAGGATCTTTACCCTTCCGCCGGTGCGCTGGGCCACGAGGTCTGCAAAGGAGAGTGCTGCCTGTGTGGTGGGGTAGTCCTCCGGCTGGTTCTCGGCGTAGCGCAAAATCAGCTCCGCGCCAGGCTCGTCCTGTACCGGCTGATGGCCGCAGCCGGAAACCGGCAGCGCCAGCACCGCCGCACCGAACAGAGCGGTAAGCATCTGGCGGCGGGTCACGGGTGGACCTCCCGGGCAGCTTTTGCTGCCTCTTTGCGGTACTGAGTGGGGGTCATGCCGGTGCGCTTTTTGAATGCCCGGGCAAAGTAGCTGGAATCCTCGTAGCCTACCATGGAGGCCACCTCAGCTGCTGAGCGGAACGGGTCGGCCAGAAGCTCCTTTGCCGCGTTGATGCGCAGCTCGGTGAGGCAGTCGAGGAAGTTGGTCTTCTGATATTTCTTGAACTGAGCCGAGAGGTACGCCGGGCTGATGTGCAAGATCTCGCTCACGCTGTCCAGTGAGAGGTCGAACATGTAGTTATCTTCCATATATCTGCGCACATGGGCCATGACCAGCGCATTGCGGTCATTCTCCCCTTCTCCGGCGGTATCGGAGTCGGTTTCCGGCTCCTGCTGCACCGGGGCCAGCTCTGCCAGACGGCGGCCCGCTTCGATCTGGCGGATCGCTTTGCGGATGGAAGCTTCCGTCTCGTCCGGGTCCACCGGTTTGAGCAGGTAGTCGCAGGCTCCCAGATGCATGGCCTCGTGGGCATACTGGAACAGGCTGTAGGCCGTGACGAAGATCACCTTGCACTCCGGGCGCTGCTCCAGAATGGCACGGGCCGCATCCAGACCGTTCATGCCGGGCATCTCGATGTCCATCAGGATCAGGTCTGTGCCCCAGAGCACCGCCGTGTCGGCTGCCTTGCGGCCGTTTTCTGCCGTTTCGATCACCACCTCATGCTCAAAGCGGCGGGCCACGATCTGCGCCAGAGTTTCCCGCTCCAGTGCTTCGTCATCCGCAATCAACAGATGAATCATTCCTCAAACTCCTCCTCGTTTTCGATCAGCGGCAGATACAGCGCCACTGTGGTCCCGCGCCCCGGGCGGGAGCGGATCTCGATGCGGCTGCGCCCGTCCAGCAGGCGAAGGCGTGCCGCCACATTATAAATACCGATATGTTCCCAGCGTTCCCCCGGCTGACTCAGTGCCGTGCGCAGCTGGCTGAGCTGCTCCGGCTGGACGCCCATGCCGTTGTCCGTCACACGGATGCACAACAAGCCTTTCTCCCGCAGAGGGCTGATGCGGATACGCACCACACCGCCCTCTTCTTTGGGACAGATACCATGCTTGAATGCATTTTCCACGATGGGCTGCAGGATAAAGGACGGCACCATCGTCTCAGTCAGGTCCAGCGAATCGGAAAAGCGCCATTTCATACATACCCGGTCGCCGAAGCGGACATGGTAGATGGAATAATATTCGTCCACGATGCGCACCTCCCGCGAGAGAGGCACCTGCTCGTCGTTGCTCATCAGGCTGTAGCGCAGCAGATGCGAAAGTGCCACGATAAGCGCCTGGGTGCGGTAGCCTTTTTCCACCCCGGCTGTCTGCTGGATGACGTTGAGGGTGTTGAACAGGAAATGCGGGTCGATCTGGCTGCGCAGCTGCTGCAGGCGGCTGCGTTCCATGCGGTTCTGAAGTTCCAGCGCCTGCGTTTTTTCCCGGTGCAGCTCCCTCTCGATCTCATTTTTCTCCTGCAGTGTCGTCACCTGCTGTGCCATGGAATGCTTCATGATATTGAAGGATTCCGCCAGCTGGGCGATCTCCGGCTGTTTTGGCATGGGGATATCCGGTGTGTCAAACTCGCTGCGGCCGATAGCGAGGGAGGCAGCGATCATCTGCTGCACCGGTGTCAGAAGGCGCATGACCATCATGGCCGTGATGCAGCCAAGCCCCACGCAGAGTGCCACCACCACCGTCTGCAGCAGCTGGATGCGCTCGCTCAGGTCGGAAATAGCGGTATAGGTGGTCTGGGCGTCCAGAATGGCCGTCTCGAGCAATTGCAGGGTGTACTGCCGGAGATATTCGCCGCAGGGAGCGGCCTTTGCATAGTACAGCCGGGAAGCCTCGGCGTCATTGCCGCTGCGCAGGTCATCTTCCAGTTCTTCCAACAGGGCGGTGTAGGTCTGATAGGTGGTATCCACCGCACCGTACAGCACCCGCTGCTGGTCGCTGACGTTATCCAGACTGTTCAGGCTGGTGCCGATGCGCCAGAGCCACGCGTTGCAGACCGAGACAGATGCCTGCAGCCGGGCGATGATTTCTTCGCTCTCGCTGTTCTCCCAGCGGTAGTCTTCCAGCGCGGAGATAGAGCTTTCCACACCGCCCTGAAACCGGCTGATGGCGTTGAAGCTGCCCATCTGATCGTCCTGCACAGCCTGCACAGCCCGGGACTGATACCCGTTGAGGGCGATCTGCATCGCAAGCGCCGCAAAGAATGCCGCAAGGCACAGACCGATACGCTGCTTGAGGGTGATCTGCAGTTTTCGTTTTTCCATTTCCCCCGCCCCTTTCGCATCATAACACCTTATTTTAACACGGTTTGCGTTGTATTTGCAAGATTAACACTTGCCTGACCGGCACAAATGTGATACGATTCCTATAAATACTGAAGGAGGCGACTTTATGTCCCAGACGATCTCTGTTTCCACCACGATGGACGAGCAGGGCTTCCGCAATTTTGCTGTGTTCGATGTGTTCCGCCATAACAAAGCATGGGTGCGCCCGGCTGTTTTTGCCGCGATCATGCTGGCGTTTTCCGGCGTATGCCTTTCCCAGATCGGCAAACGGCAGGGTGCTGGGCTTCTGTGCGCCGTGTTGGCCATTGTAGCTATCGGCCTGCCCGCTGCTTACTTCGGCATGTATTTCTACAGCCTGAACCAGCAGGTAAAGAAGATGCATCTGCCCCGCCCGTTCTACCGCACCGAGCTGAGCGACGAAGGCGCAGCCGTCTGGATGGTAGGCAAGCAGGACAAGGCCGAACCTACCGAGCGCCACAGCTGGGAAAGCATTTACTGCGCTTACCGCCTGCCGGATTCTGTGTATCTGTATGTCGAAAAAGGCAAAGCGTTTTTGCTGAACGACCGCACCGAAGCCGTGTGGAAGGTTCTGAACGAAAAAATGCCCGCCGAAAAGCTGCACGACTGCCGGAAGTAAATCTCATCTCTTAAATGCAAACTGCCGCCGCACGGGAAGCACCTGTGCAGCGGCAGTTTTTTATTTGTGCAAAACAAAACCGCGCTGCGGCAAAGCAAAGCGCAGCGCGGGAGGCGGGAATATCGTTGTTGAGTTTTAGCGGGCCAGAGTGTACTTGTGCAGGGTCTTGCGCACAGCGCCGGGGCCTGCGTACAGCTCCTTGACCATGCCCTCGATCTGCTCGCCCAGACCGACAGCGTACAGGTCCACGCCGAACACGTCGGTACGGCTGTACAGAGCCTTCAGGCAGCTGAAGTCCTGCTCGCCTTCCTTGACTTCCAGCGGATTGACGATGGCCTGCAGCTCAGCCAGCAGCGGATCGGGAGAGATCTCGAAGGGCTGGCCGTTGTCATCGATGCCCTTCAGGTAGCGGGCATAGCCTGCCAGCACCAGCGGGATCAACACCAGATTGCTCTTGTCCAGACCGCGTGCCTCGTAGGCCTTGATGGTCTCACCGAAACGGATGGGCAGCTTCTGAGAGGTATCGGTTGCGATACGCTGAGGAGCGTCGGGCATGAAGGGGTTGGGCAGGCGGCGGTTGATGACAGCGCCGATGAACTCGTAGGGGTTCAGCACGCCGGGATCAACGACCACGGGCATTGCCTCGATGTAGCCGATCTTCTGGATGAAGGAGCGCAGATCTTCGTCTGCCATCTCAGCAGAGATGAGGGTGTAGCCCAACATGCAGCCATAGATGGACATGGCAGTGTGCAGCGGGTTCAGGCAGGTGCAGACCTTCATCTTCTCGATCTTGTCAACGGTCTCGCGGTCGCAGTACAGCACACCGCCCAGCTCCAGCGGAGGACGGCCGTTGGTGTAGTTGTCCTCGATGCACAGATACTGGGTCTCCTCAGCGTTGACGAAGGGAGCAGTAAAGGTGTGCTTCTCAGTGACGATGGTGTAGTTATCCTCGAAGCCGTCATCAGCCAGCATCTTCTGCACCTTGGCATCCGGGCGCGGGGTGATCTTGTCGATCATGCTCCAGGGGAAGGTGACCTTGGTCTCGTCCTGCACATAAGCCAGGAACTCGGCGGGCACCAGACCCTGCTCCACCCACTTGGCTGCGTAGGTGTGGACAGCATTCTTGACCTTGTCGCCGTTGTGAGAGCAGTTATCCATGCTCTGGACAGTCAGCGGCAGAGCACCGGCCTTGAAACGCTCATACAGCAGAGCGGTGACTTTGCCCATGGCCAGCACGGGGTTCAGGCCGCGCTCCAGATCAGCAGGAGCCACGCCGTAGCCCTTTTCGGTGATGGTGAAGGAGATCATCTGCAGGCTCGGTGCCTGGAAGATCTCGACCAGACGTGCCCAGTCCTCGGTGAAGGAGGGGTCAGCCTTCAGGCTTTCGGTGACGGAAGCCACGACCTTCTTCTCGATCTCGCCGGTAGACTTCAGGCAGACCAGCAGGCTCAGGTTATCGTAGGGGCGGTAAGCCTTGTCGATGATCTCGTAGTCAAAGCTTTCGGCCACGATAACGCCGCGGTCATATTCGCCGCTGTTCAGTGCCTCGTTGAGGATGGCAGCCGGGAATGCGCGGAAGATATTGCCTGCGCCGAAGTGCACCCAGGTGGGCTCGGCGTGGGTCTTGGCCTTGACGGCCTCGATATCGAATTTGGGCAGTTCGTAGCCCTTTTCTGCCCACTCGGCGGACAGATTGCCGTTTTTGATCTCAGACAGCTTCATAATAATTCTCAGCCCTTCTTTTCTTCATCCAGACGATCCAGCAGATCCCAGACACCCAGCATATACTGGATACCCAGAGCACGGTCATACTTGCCATAACCGGGACGGCAGCTGCCGGGGCCTTCCTCCCACAGCTGACGGCCGTGGTCGGGACGGATGTAGCCTTCGAAACCGCAGTCATGGTAAGCGCGCAGGATCTCGATGATGCCGGTCTCGCCGCAGCAGTCGCGGTGAGCAGCTTCGCAGAAGTCGCCGTTGTCGAAGTGATGGATGTTGCGGATGTGAGCAAATGCGATACGGTCGCAGTGCTTGCGGACGATCTCAGCAACGTTGTTGTTGGGATTTGCGTTCAGGCTACCGGAGCACAGGGTCAGGCAGTTGTACGGATCGTCCACCATGCTCAGGAAGCGGTCGATGGCGTCTGCATCGGTCAGCAGACGGGGCAGGCCGAAGATATCCCAAGGGGGATCGTCCTGATGGATGGCCATCTTGATGTCGCACTCGTGGCAGGTGGGCATGATAGCTTCCAGGAAGTACTTCAGGTTTTCCCACAGCTTTTCCTTGGTGACAGGAGCATAGGCCTTGAACAGCTCATCCAGCTTAGCCATACGCTCCGGTTCCCAGCCGGGGAAGGTCATGTTGTACTTCTCGGTGAAGGACATGATGTAATCTGCCATGGACTTGTAGTCATCCTTGATCTTGGCCTTCTCGTAGAACAGAGCGGTAGAACCGTCGCCTACGGGATGGAACAGATCGGTACGGGTCCAGTCGAAGACGGGCATAAAGTTGTAGCAGATGACCTTGACGCCGAACTTGGACAGATTGCGGATGCACTGCTTGTAGTTCTCGATGTACTTGTCACGGGTGGGGAGACCGATCTTGATGTCATCGTGGACATTGACCGACTCGACCACGTCCATGTCGAAGCCGTAAGCGTGGATCTGGTCTGCGACCTTCTGGATCTCGTCGATTTCCCAGATCTCGCCGGGCATCTTGTCGTGCAGTGCCCAGACGATGCTGGTAACACCGGGGATCTGCTTGATGTCGCTCAGGCTGACGGGGTCATTACCCTCGCCATACCAGCGCCAACCCATTTTCATAGGCATAGGAAGTTCCTCCTGTCTTTCTCTCAATTGCTTTGCTATTCCGCGCAGCCGGACTGCCGCGCCCTCTTGCTTATATTCTAGTATATCAGTGCAGTTTTTTCAATTGTCGCATTGCCGAATTTCCGTGTTTATTCTTGTATACTTTGAGCAAAAAGAGCAAGAAAGCCACTTTTTAACAAAGTCATTGTGATAAACTTGTCAAAAAACAGCCCTGTTTTCGCAACTTCTGCTGGGCAATGCTCCCCTCTCCGGCCTGACATACCACCGCCGTCTCTGGGCCGCTTTTCGCAATTTGGCCAGAACTGATATGCTGAGGGCGGTTCTCCGTCTGCGGCGGTGCTTTCCTGTTTATATTGTATTCTTTATCCAATTTCTTTCAGGAAGAATCGATCCAGCAGGTCCATTTTTACATGTTTATTTCTCACAAAAAAGAGCTGTCCTCCCAGTCAACCCGAGAGAACAGCTCCAAAGCTTTGATATGAAAAAACAGATAGAAATGGTGTTGCACGCATTTCCCATCCCAAAACATCAATCGTACTATCGCATAATTCTATAGCTGTCCACTGTTTTTGTGCTCAGTCCCTTATTTTCACAGCGCTCTATAAACATTTCTACATCCCTTGACAACACAAAAATAACCTCCTGTAATCACCGGGAGAACACCCAATAAATACAGGAGATTTATTGCCTTAGATTTAAGCTATTTATTGGTCTGGTTCCATATTTCCACAACGTTTTTCGCTATATTTATTGGTATATCTCCCATTGTTGGAATATTATGGAACAATTTCAGACGTTTTACCGTTTCTATCTTACCCCACTCTCTGCCTTTTATCAAGCCGCATCTTATCGGCGATCATCGCAATAAACTCGCTGTTCGTGGGTTTTCCGCGCAGGTTGTGGATGGTGTAGCCGAAGTAACTGTTCAGAGTGTCCACATCGCCGCGGTCCCACGCCACCTCGATAGCATGGCGGATGGCGCGCTCCACCCGGCTGGCGGTGGTGCCGTTTTTCTTTGCGATCTCCGGGTACAGCCGCTTTGTCACCGCGTTGATGTACTCCGGCTCGTTCATGGTGAGCAGGATGGCATCCCGCAGGAATTGGTAGCCCTTGATGTGGGCGGGCACACCGATCTGGTGCAAAATCTCGGTGACGGTAAGCTCGTCGCTGTCCACGCTGGTGTGAAGGATGCGCTTTTCCTGCCCGAGCGCCACCTTGAGTACACGGGACGCCAGTACGTTTTCATCGAATGGCTTGACGAAATAGTACGCAAAGCCCTCATCCAGCAGTTCCTGCACCATTTCCTCGCTCTGGAATGCGCCCGTCACGAAGAAGGATGTGTGCCGCTCCCCTGCCGCGTTGTAGCGCTGCTTGACCGCCAGTGCATCCAGCCCGGGCATGAAGGCGTCCAGCAGCACCACCTGCGGGTGCACCGCGAGCATTTTCTGCAGGACTTTGTTGCCGTCTTTCTCCACGACGGTCACTTCCACGCCCTTTTGCTCCAGCGCCTCCCGGCAGGCGGCCGTGATCTGAGCACCGGTATCCGACATCAAAAATCTCACTTTGTCCATGGTTGTTTCCTCCAATGTGT
>ERZ837487.1371-NODE-1371-length-29730-cov-4.252906_pt1 | contig 29730 bp, 45 predicted proteins | sample MGYA00519911_ERZ837487 | MGnify/ENA primary metagenome ERZ837487 (study PRJEB31850, sample SAMEA3708818) | human gut metagenome | biome: human gut; feature: human-associated habitat; material: faeces | place: China | collected 2014 ... | reverse complement strand
GAAATATAAAAGGTATATTTGATAAAGAAACATCTTCTGATGAATTTACTTTTAAGATTATTCCTGAAATTGATGAAATAATGACAATTAAAAATGCCATTAGCAATGTATCTTCAAAGAATAGCTTCAAAAGTTACGTTTTAACAAAAATCAATACTCCAAATATAAATGCCTGTATTAAAGTTCAAAATAGAATTAGTGAAAATAACAAACCATACCTTACTATAACTATATTTACATCACATTCGATTGGTATTGATTGGAATAATACAAACAATATTAAGTTGAAAATGTATAACCCATATAGAAATATAATAATTCATGAAAATAAAAGTATATATTCGTCAACCAAAAATCATAAATATTTTCCACTATCGGTATCTGATTTAAGACATTATTTACCTGATGAAGTTAAAAGAGAATTATTTTTGTTGCACTCAGAAAAAACATACTTTTGGAAAGATATGATTCAAGATAATTTTTATCCACCAATCAAATTAACGGATATTTCAAAATATCATAATAAAAAAGAATATTTTGAAAAATTATTTAAAATCGAATTACCAAATAGCATAAACAAACGAAATTCAAAAGCTATATATTATCTATGCTGTGCAGCAAAATATATTAATCAAAATCAATTAAATATACTTTTTAATTCAGTTTTTGATGATATAACTAAATCAGAATTGAGTGAAGATAGGATTAAATTATCAATACGAAACAGGAAAGAAATAGGTCAGAGATGCTTATATCATATTATGCGAAATAGAAATCCTAATATTTCTAAAGATACATTAATAGATTATCTTGATATGGCGGTTGAACTTAAAGAGCCGGTTGATATTACAGCCGGAAAGAAAAAAATATATAAATTACATGATGAATATGTTCATAGATATATAGCAAAAGCAAATAGAGGAATTAAATTTGTTATTCCTGAAACGCCTTTAAAATATTTGGAATTACCTGAACCGTTTTATTTGATTAAAACAAAAAGTGCACTTCAATTAGAAGGAAAAATTAATGATAACTGTGTCGGTACATATCTTCAAAAAATTAATGATGGTCATTGTATTATTTACACAGCTGATATAGATGAACAACATTTAACGATCGACATTCGATATAACAAAAAAAGTAAAAAATTCAGTGTAAATCAATGTTATAAAAAACATAACCAACCATGCAAAGAAGAAACATTGGAATATGTGAAGAAAATAGTACAAGAACATAGCAAACAAGCTATTACAATGTATCAAAAAAGGAATAAGAAATCTAAAAAATAACGGAAATATACAATAAGTTATATAAAGAGAGGATTAAAATGAATAGTAATGTAAATTTGATAAATGCAGGTAAATATCTAAATAGAATATATGCTAATATGAGCGTGTCAAAATTATACTATTACGATATTCAATATACACTTTCAACAACTATATTAGAATATCGGTTAAAGCACAACTTGACCTCAAAAGATATGGCAAACTATTTAAAAATAAGTCCTAAAATGCTATATAAATACGAAAGCGGCAATTACAATTTTTCTCTTTCACAAATTTGTGACTTATGTGAAAAATTAAAATTAAAACTTAATTTCTCAATAGCTGAAATCAAAAAGTAAAAAAAAGCAAAAGGAGCTAAAATAATGAGTAATAGACCACTTGTAACTAAAGAATTAACCGATGCAGTTGAAAGTTTACTTAATCCGTATCACGATACAAGAATATATATAGCAAAAGAAGTGACTTTTGATTATAGAACTGAACAGGCTTGCAGAGTAGATTTGATGAGATTTAAGCCTATCAATAATACTGTTTCCGGTATTGAAAAAGGTGATTTTTACTGTTATGAAGTTAAATCATCAGTCGAAGATTTTCATAGCAAAAACGGTCACAATTTCATTGGAGATTATAATTACTATGTAATGCCGAAAGATGTATATGATAAAGTAAAGGGTGAAATTCCATATGAAGTAGGTGTACTTGTTTCTGATATGAAAAAAGATTACGGACGAATAACTCTCTATCATGCTAAAAATGCGAAACGAAAGGATAGGAATAAGCCCTTATCAGAGATGTTGCTTATGATGTTCCGTTCGGCAGTAAGAGATACAATTTCAAAGGCTACATAATATTTACAGGTAATAATATAGGAGAATAACAAGATGAAAAAAATAATTATTAGTAATACAGAACTTGAAAACCATGAATATCTTTTTGAAAACTATATTTTGGGAAAAAAAACACTGTATATTGCAATAACTGATGATCCAAATTTCTATGATACATTTAGAAATCTTACAAAATATTATACTTCTTCTGATTCTTATGTAAATAAATTTGCTTTTATTATAAATGATGAAAGATCAATACATAGATATTATATGCATTGTTTGTCAATATATTTATGTAAGGAATTAATGGAACGTATAAATTTCTATGATTATATAATTATACATTGTAGTGATTTTGACAATTCTGTTCCTTATGATTATGAAGATTATTTAAAAGCCTTGGATAAAAAAATGGATATAGCTCAAAGTATAGCACAAAGCATTGCTGAAGAATTTAAAATAGATAATATTGAATTCATATATGATTTTAGATTTGCTAACAGACAATATATAAAATCACATTATAATTCAGAGCCGAATCCTTTGGTAAAGCAATACATGAAGCAAGGATTTTTATATAATAAAGCCGATAAGACTTATATAAAAAATATATTTGATTTCAAAAGGCTTTGCAAAATATTAAGAGAAAAGCAAGAAATTTGGGTGAAAGTCAATTTTAAGAGAAAATATGAAAAATTCTTTTTAATATGCGAAAGGGAATATAAACATCGAGTTGTAAAATTTAAAAATATGCTAAAAAAGTCTAACAAAGAATTATATGAAGGATTTATGCGATGCTCTTTAGTGGGAAATAAAATCAGATTAACTGATTGTGCCAATAATTATTATGATTTTTCATATATGATGATAAAACGTTTGTTTGATTTTGAATTATATTTGTAAAATCATTAACCTGTTTACAGAGGAGGAGAAGAAGTAATGAAGATTATTGTATTTAATAAAGAAGAAGCACAAGATTACTTACTCAATCAAATAGATGATGAAGAAGTAATATACATCAACATAAATAATAACGTTGCACATAGAACGTTAAATTCAAAATCTATGTTCGGCAAAAATATTGAAACCTTTAATATGTATTTTGCAGATAGTTTGTCAGCAAAAGACAGATTATCGACAAATGATGCAATTAATTTATGTGGTTTTTTATCTGACCGTCTTAATAGATATGAATATGATTACATAATAATATCCTGTCATGCCGGTGAATCTCGTTCAGTGGCTATGGCACAAAGTATAGCTGAAGAATTTGGAATAAATGAAATAGAATATCATCACGAACAAAAACCGAATGCATGGGTTAAACTTTGTATGAAACAAGCATTTATATATGTAAAGTCTAAAAAAACAGATATGAAAAACATATTTGATTTTAAAAAACTCTGTAAATTGCTAAAAGAGAAAAAGGAAATATGGATTAAAACAAGTTATATTACAGACTGGTATGACGATAATTTAGCGGAAATTACTCAACTTAAAAAAATACTCAATGAGGGCTTTATGAAATGTTCTCTTGCAGGCAAAAAAATTGTTCTATCAGATGGATTTAGTGACGGTTACGAATTCACATATAAAATGTTAAAACGTTGTATTTTAATTACGTTATATTCTTAACAGAAATTTTCAATTCAACTCTGACATTTTGTTAAAAAATTTGTATAATGAAGTGTAAAATAAAAAAAAGGAGGTTTATTTATGATTTTAGTAATTGCAGAAAAGCCTGTTTTAGGCAAAGCAATAGCAGATGCATTACCGGGTACGGCAGCCATGAAAAATGGTTGTATATATAAAGATGATTACATCGTAACTTGGGTATTCGGTCATATGCTTAGTCTTAAAGAACCTGAAGATTATGATATAGGGTATAAGTCTTGGAATATAAATTCACTTCCAATATTTTTTAAAGATTGGCAAGTAAAAATTGGAAAAGACGGAAACCTGAATAAAGGTCAAATCAGTAAATCACAAAGAGTTAACCAAATAGGTAGTCTGCTAAAACAAGCAGATGAAGTCATACACGCAGGTGATCCTGATGATGAAGGACAACTTTTAATTGATGAATTGCTGAGATGGTTTAATTATAAAGGAACTGTTAAAAGGCTTGATACCGCTAATACAACACTTGTTGCTATGAAAAAAGCATTGTCGCATATGACTGATAATAAACCTCATGAACCTTATGGTTGGTCGGCATATGCAAGAAGTGTCGCTGATTTAATGGTCGGAATAAATATGAGCAGATTGTTTTCTTGTAAAAATCAGACTCTGTTAACAATCGGTAGAGTTCAAACACCAACATTAGGATTGGTAGTTAATCGTGACTTAGCTATTGAAGGGCATCACAAACAAAAGTATTATACTATTGGTTGTGATATTAATTTCAATAATGATACGGTTCAAGCGGATTTTATTCCGGCTAAGACTGATTCTAATTTAGTAGACGGACATATACTTAATAAAGAATATGCCGAACAAATATGTAATCGACTAAAAGGACAAGTGCTAAAAAATATTAACATAACGAAAAAAATAGTATATGAAGCACCGCCATTACCTTTTAATTTGGTAAAGTTACAAACTTATTGTAGCGGTAAATTCGGTTATTCACCACAACAGGTACTTGATATTACACAATCTTTAAGAGAAAATCATAAAGCAATTACTTATAACCGTTCTGATTGCCAATATCTATCGGAAGAACATTATAAGGAAGCTCCTGTAACAATGAAAACTGTTATAATGAATATTCGTTATAAGCCTAAAAATTTAGATATGAATTTAAAATCGAAGTGTTTTGACAGTAGCAAAATCTCAGCTCACTTTGCTATAATTCCGACAAATCAAAAAGTTAATTTAGATAAATTAAGCGAAGCTGAGAAAAATGTATATCTTGCTATTTGTAAATACTATATAGCTCAGTTTATGCCAAAAGCCAAAAAAGAGCAAACAAATCTAAGTATTGAATTGGGTAATGGCGAAGCTATAAAGGCAATATCTACCGTTATAATAGAACAGGGTTATAGAAGTATTTTTAATGAAGCTGAAAAAGATAAGGCAAGTAATCTAAGTAAAATACCGGAAGGTATTTATTCAGGGAAAATAACGGATACCGATATTGCTGAAAAGGAAACAAAACCACCTTCAAGATATACGAAAGCATCATTAAATGAAGATATGACTTGTATATCGAAATATGTTAAAGATCCGAAAATAAAACAATTACTACTCTCAAAAGATGAGGGTAAAGAAGGTGAAAGAGGTTCTATCGGGACTTCTGCAACTCGAAGCGGTATCATAGAATCATTGGTTAAACGTGGTTTTTTACGAGAAGATGGTAAGAAAGTAATTTCGACTGCACTTGGCAGAGAACTTTACAGAATATTGCCTGACGAAATTAAAAAAGCTGATATGACAGCTGAATGGTGGGCTATTCAAGAAGAAATACAGAATGGTACAGCTAATTACAATAAATTAATTGACAGCGTTTATGACACAATTAAACATATTGTCGCAAATGTTGATAATTATCCGGTTGTAAACAGCAGTATTATTGCAATTAAGAAAAAAGGTGGGGCAGTAATTGGTAAATGTCCTCGCTGTGGCGGTGATATTGTTGAAACAAAAACAGGATTTTGCTGTTCTAATTGGAAAGAGCCTACAAACTGTAAGTTTAATATTTGGAAAAAGAGTAAAAGTCCTTTATTTGCAAAAACAACATTTACCGCTGCGACAGTAAAAAAATTATTAAGCGGTCAATCGGTTAAGATGAAAAAACTTGTCTCAAAAACAGGCAAAGAATTTGAAGCAGAAGTAAAAATGAAAGATGATCCGTCAAGTCAATACGGACCGTCATTTGATTTGATTTTTAATAAGAAATGAGGTGTATAGTTATGAATATGAATAAAATAACAAAAGATAAAAAGATTGAGATTTTAACTATGAGAGTAAACGGTTATAGTGTAAGAAAAATTTGTAAGGCTACAGGTTTTAGCAAACAATGTATATATAATTTATTCTATAGCCTTTTTGGAAATCTATCTTCATGTGTATACGAAAATATACGCATATGGTTGATAGAAAACGAAATGGACTATGAAGAATTAGCTGAAAAAATTAATTTCAATGTTGATCATTTAATTAAAATTTTATCAGGCAAAATGTGGATGCCGGTGTCAGTTGCGAAAAAAATAAGTAAGGTATCGGGCATTGACTTATCTGTTATAATGGAAGTAGCAACTGAAAATAATAAGCGAATAAAGAAGAAATCTGTTTATCCGTACATGAATGAATGGTTTGCAGAAAATGATATAAACAAACTTGAACTTGCCGCTAAAGCTAATTTAACATACGCTGAAATGATTAAATTACTAAATGGCAGAACTGAAAATATGTCAGATAAACAAATTTTACGATTTCAAAAAGCTATTGCCAATGCTATTAATGTAGATGTTAATACTGCATTTGCAATGTGAACAGAAAGGATGATAGTAAATGGATATTCTAAATAATTTATTAAATTCAAGAAAAAAGAAAATCATATTTGGTATAATTGTCTTATGCATTATTGCTTTAATAATATTTTTGACTACTCGAAAAACACCTTTTGAAGATACTGGCAGATTAGTTACACCAGAACCTACGATTGTTGCTATTGAAAACAATACAGCAGAACAAGCTGATTATACCGGTATGGTAACTAAAGATGACGGATTATTCTTAAATAATAAAACAGTTGCGTGTGCTGATGTAACCGGAGGTACTTTAAATGTAGGAATAACACTTAACGAAAACGTAAATGGATTAATTTTAAATCCTACTTATTCAAAAGCAACAGTAGAACATAAATACGGTTATTACATAACATCAAAGCAATTAGGAGGTATTAGAACAAGTCATATAGAATATAAAGATATAACCGATTCAGAAGTGGCAAATTCATCGAATGTTCTTATAGATTGGACTTACGATCAATTAATGCCGGCAAACTATGCAGACGAAAATAATTATGGAGTATGTTGGGGTGTAGATTTAATCAATAGCGGCATTAATGATGACCTAATTCGTATTGAAGTGGTTGATTTGGTATCACATAATATAACAGGATCATATACCGTTAAAATTTCAAAAAATGCTCAATCAAAATATGAAATATCTGAGATTTGGAATAATGATTTGGCACAAATTGATATTAATAAAGTAAAAGATGTATGGAATTTAAGCAGTGCCGGCGAAGAATTTAATATTACTGATTTGTCGGCACAGAGAAACAAACTTATTACCGAAGCACAAGATATAATCAATTCCGGTATTTTTATTTCTACATCTGAACAATTCAATGTAAAAAGAGCAATAGTAGAACTGACTTGGACTACGAATAATATACATTATTTGTCAAATGCTCATACGACTGAATATCGTGGCAATGTTGCATATCCGATATGGGCTGTAACATTAAATTCTGATGATGTTAATATAGGACATATAACTCTGTATTTTTATCCAACCGGAGATATAAATATGGGTATTGATTATATTTACATAAATACTTTTGATGAATTAAAAAAATATTGCAAAGATATTTAAAAAAAAGTATTGACTTCAATTTTATGTGTGCTAAAATAATAGTATAAAGTATGAAGTGTCTGAAAACTTATCTGTTTTCATTTTAATAAAAGTTAAATTTAGAACAATTATAAATCCGATTTTGATTATATCGGTTATAATTGTTCTTTTTTTTATTTCATTTCAGCTTTAAATACTATAAAATTTTATTTAAAAAATTTCTAAGGAGGAAATTATTATGGCAAACACAAATAAGAAACAATACACATTTTTGAATGTGGTTAATGCAGTAACGAGTAAAGGAAACACCTTTAAAAACATGGTTATTAAAGGCTATGTTTCAAGAATTCAAGAAGGAGAAGCAAACGGCAAGAAACTAATTCGAGCAACTGTTGCTTGTAGTGGCAGAACTAAAATCATTAACAGTATGTTTGGTACAAATATACCGGAAGATAACGTTGTTTGGATTAATGTCACAGTTTGGGAGGAACGTGCTGAAAGATTTAAACATATGCTTGAAGCAATCGGAAATCCTAACACTGTTAATCTTGTACTAATCGGTTCGGCGAGTGTAAATAAGTACACCAATAAAAACGGTGAGGAAGTTGAAGGTATCAATTTATCGGTTAATGATTGGACTTTGTGTGGTGATAATACCGGTACAAATTCAGGAAAAAAACCGGCAGCAAGTACACCAACACAAGCATCGCAAACACCAACCGAAGCGACAAATGGAGATGAACTTGGTGATGGATTCGACTTTGATGATTTCGGCGATTTTGATGATGCCGAAAATCCATTCGCTTAATTAACTAAAACGACTATATAAGGCTTTAATAGTTCTTATATGGTCGTTTTTTTGTTATTATATAATATTGACTTCATAATAGTATATGATATAATATAATTATAAGTATGAAGGTTGAGGAACACTAAATGTACCTCTCATTATTTAAAAGTTAATTAAAGAGCAATTATGAATCCGAATCGGAAACATAGTTGCTCTTTTTTTTATTTATTCATACTGATGATTTATTGTTTAAGGAGGAAATATGTTATGAAAATTATAAAGAAAGATGGTTCAATTACGAACGTCAATGCTGAAATGCTTGAAAAAATGATAAATGAATCGGCTAAAACCACATCTGTACCTTTAATGCCGGCACAGGTGAAAAAGATAAGTACTTATGTAATTGGTAGAGCGGATGAATATGGAAAGCCGATACCAACAGATAAGATTCAATTTATGATAAAAAAATGTATTCAGCAGATCATAAGCAAAATATCAAAAGAGCAAAAAACGGAAAAAGAAGTTTTAAGTAGAAAGGAGATGAAGATAGCAAGAAAATTTGCGAATATTTATACGAGTATATATCTGAGAGAAGGACCTGAAGCATTTGCAGTCAGAGTAAAACAAGACTTTGAGTATAAGTTTGTAAATAATGCAATAAGTTTTGTAGCTCAAAGATTAGCAGATATAAATATTGCAATTAAAGATGGAACATTGCAAGAAGAAAATAGAGAAAAAAGAGAAAATGAAGTCTTATCGGTTATTGAAATTGTAGATGACGATACAAAATTGGCTTCATAAGAACAGACATACTACCCGATAATTTAATTGTCGGGTAGTAAAAAGGAGGATTTTATATGTTACAAGGTATTATAAAAAAAGACGGAACATTTCAAGAATTCCAACCGGATAAAATCAAGATAGCTGTTAATAAATCGGCTACAAGAGTTATGCAGAAATTATCAGACTATGATTTAAACTTTATAGTTGAATATGTACACAATAAAGCAGAAGAAATAGCAAAACAAAATAATACAACTACTGTCACAGTACCGGAAATACATAATCTTGTTGAAAAAGCACTTGATAAAGTTAATCCCGAAGTGGCAAAAAGCTATAGAGATTATCGTGATTACAAGATTGACTTTGTAAAAATGCTTGATGAAGTATATAAAAAGAGTCAGTCAATTATGTACATTGGTGATAAGGATAATTCCAATACTGACAGTGCTTTGGTTTCAACCAAAAGAAGTTTGATTTTTAATCAGCTTAATAAGGAATTATATCAGAAGTTTTTCCTTACAACAGAAGAACTTCAAGCGTGTCGTGACGGATTTATATACATTCATGATATGTCTGCAAGACGTGATACAATGAACTGCTGCTTGTTTAATATGCAAAATGTTTTAAAAGACGGCTTTGAAATGGGTAATCTATGGTATAACCAACCTAAGTCACTTGACACTGCATTTGATGTTATCGGAGACGTAACTATTTCGGCTGCCAGTCAACAATACGGTTATTAATTTTAGCCGTAATAAAACTCACTTAACAAACTGATTATTTGGTGTAGTCTAATTTTAAATTAGATTGCTAACGGTATCAGCAAAATAAGACTTCCTATTAAGAGTAAACCGATAATAGGACATAGACCATAGACGAATAAGCTGACTAAGATAGCCTAAACCTGAAAATGGTGAGATAAAGGTAATACCGTGCTAAATTTACTATTAGAAAAATTGTAAAATTAAAATGAAAGAGATTTGGAAAGATATAGAAAGTTATAAAGGTATATATCAATGTTCAAATTTTGGTCATATCAGAAGTTTAGATAGAAATATTAAACGAAAAAATGGTATATATCAACATATGAAAGGTCAAACTATTAAACCTCAAAAAAATATTAATGGGTATTTACAAGTAGGTTTAAATAAAAATTCAAAACGGCAAATGTTATATGTACATATTTTAGTAGCTAAAACATTTGTAAATAATCCCAATAAATATAAAACTGTAAATCATAAAGATGGAAATAAGCAAAATAATAATGCTGATAATTTGGAATGGATGAGTTATTCTGATAATAATAAACATTCATATAAATATTTGCACAGAAAAAAATCATTAACAGGTGCAAAATGTAAATCAGTTTATTTTATTGATATATTGAATGGTACTACAGTTTTATATAAATCAATAAATGAAACATCAAGAAATGTTGGTTTATCGCCAACTCAAATTAATAGATACATAAATAGTAAAAATAAATGGAAAGGAAAATATATTTTTTTATCTAATAGTAATAAATGTGTAGAGGACATCGAAAAGGTATCATAATATTATCGCTTTTATTATGAAAGTAACTGAGTAGAGTAGGTATGATTTAATCACATACCCAAAGAGTGAGCATGTTTAGCAAACATGAAAATATGTTGCAATGGGTTAAAACGTAAGAATATAGAAATATATGCACCCATTGGGTTTTACAATACCTTCAGTTGATTTACTGCTTGAACCTTATGCCGAACTTTCATATAAGAAATACATTCAAAAATATGTTGAGTTAGGTTTAGATAAGGATAAAGCCGAAGAAATAGCTTTGAAAGAAATTCAAAGAGATTTTGAACAAGGATTTCAAGGTTGGGAATATAAATTCAATTCTGTTTCATCAAGCAGAGGTGATTATCCGTTCATTACGGTAACGACAGGAACAGGAACAGGTCGATTTGCTAAAATGGCATCTATAACTATGTTAAATGTAAGAAAGAACGGTCAAGGAAAAGAAGGATTTAAGAAACCTGTACTATTTCCGAAAATCGTATTTCTTTATGACGAAAACCTTCATGGTAAAGGTAAGACTTTAGAAGATGTTTTTGAAGCAGGAATCGAATGTTCAAGTAAAACAATGTATCCTGATTGGTTATCTTTAACCGGCGAAGGATATGTGGCATCAATGTATAAAAAATACGACAGAATAGTATCACCCATGGGCTGTCGTGCATTTCTATCACCTTGGTTTGAAAGAGGTGGAATAGAACCGGCAGACGATAATGATAAACCAATTTTTGTCGGAAGATTTAATGTTGGTGCTGTCTCGCTTAATTTGCCTATGATACTGGCGAGAGCAAGAAAAGAATCAAAAGATTTCTATGAAATATTAGATTATTACTTGAATATGATTAGAAAAATTCATATAAGAACCTATGAATATCTTGGTGAAATGAAAGCATCTACAAATCCACTTGCTTATTGTCAAGGTGGCTTTTTAGGTGGGCATCTAAAACCGGATGATAAAATCAAACCAATACTTAAATCTGCTACAGCATCTTTCGGAATTACCGCTTTAAACGAGTTACAAGAACTATACAATGGTAAATCGCTCGTAGAAGATGGTCAATTTGCGATAGATGTAATGAAGTATATAAATGACAAGGTGACTCAATTTAAGCATGAAGATGGTAATTTATATGCGATATACGGTGAATGAGATTGCCGTAATAAAACTATCAAACTCACTAAGGGGTGTCTGTTAATTTTATTAACAGGCTAACGGTAGAAGTTAAATAAGACTGATTATGTGACATATCATAATCTATATAGTTTAAATAACTATTATCCATAGGCGAATACGCTTCGTAAGAAAACCTACGGTCCTGAAAAGGATAGCAGGCAATACCGTGCCTTATTAAAATACCAAATGATAACCATCAATATTGGAGGTGGTTATATGAGAAATATAGAAATGAAAAATATTCCGAATACAAATGAACGATATTATGCAACCTCTGATGGTCATATTTATGACAAAAAAAGAAATAAATTAGTTGCTGAAAACAAGTGTAAAGGAGGTTGGTTAAAGTGTCATATTTGGTTTAATAATAGACGAATAACGATATGCGTTCACAGACTTATAATGTATGCTTTTGTTGGCATTAGCACTTTAACAGTAAATCATAAAGATGGGAATAAAGAAAACAATTCAATAAATAATTTGGAATATATGACTGTACAAGAACAAAATATACATAGATCAAAAGTTTTAAAAAGAGGAAATAGAAAAAAAATAATTTGTTTGGAAAACAATAAAATTTATGAAACAATTAAAGATGCTTGTAATGATTTAGGTATTCAATACAACGCAAGTCATATTTCTTCTGTATGTAAACATAAATATGGATTTAAAAGTTCACATGGGTATCATTTTGAGTATTTTAATGAGCGTGTAGAGGACATCGAAAAGGTATCATAATATTATAGCTTTTATTATGAGAGTAACTGAGTAGAGTAGGATAGGAGATTAGTACCTATTTGAAACGGATAGCACGTTTAGCAAACGTGAAGATATGTTGCAAAACAGTAACCAGAATAGAAATATTCATCTGTTTTGACACCTGCCGAGTCGCTTTGTGGACTTCAAGTAAAACAATTCAGAAATAAGTATGGTATAATTGAAAATGTTTCTGACAGAGAATATGTGTCTAATAGTTTTCATTGCCATGTTACGGAGAATATTACTCCTATACAAAAACAGGACCTTGAAAAAAGATTTTGGGATTTATTTAACGGTGGTAAGATTCAATATGTTCGTTATCCGATTGGATACAATATTGAAGCAATCAGAACACTTGTTAAAAGAGCAATGGAACTTGGCTTCTATGAAGGGGTTAATTTGTCTTTAGCTTATTGTGATGATTGCGGTCATGAAGAACTTGAGATGGATGTTTGCCCTGTATGCGGAAGCAGTAATCTGACCAAAATAGACAGAATGAATGGCTATCTGTCTTATTCAAGGGTAAAAGGAGATACAAGACTTAATTCTGCTAAGATGGCAGAAATCAAGGACCGAATTTCGATGTAAATTGACATTTAATATTCGGTATGGTATAATCAATATGTTAACAAAAGAATTCATTAAGAATATCTTTGGAAGGGTGGGACTACGGTCTCGCCCTGATTTTTTGATTATCGGAGGAATGTAAAATGACAAATGAATTGACTTTTGATGAATGGATAGAAAACGCTAATAAGAAAGCTGAAGAAATAATAGAAAGAACTGAAGAAAAAGAAAATATTGACTTCAAAAAGTAATATGATATAATATAAATAGATTATATGAAGTTTAGAGAGTATGGCTAAAGCTATATTCTCTTTTTATTTAATAAGTTAAATCGAGCAGTTAAAATTCAGAAAATGAAGATTGACTGCTCTTTTTTTATAATCAATTTACTTTTTATTTAGGAGGAGAAACAAAATGGTAAAATTTAAAGAAATGAAAGTAGGACATGAGTATGTAACTAACTTGTTAGTTACGAATATAGAAGAACGAACAGCAAGAAATGGATCAATATATTGTGACATTTCATTGTCGGATGGAGAACAAACTGTAATTGCAAAGTATTTTGACAGTATTAATAGTAAAGAGTTAGCTGTAATAGGTAATGTTGCAGATTGTACTATTAACGTAAACACATTTCAAAGTAATGTGAGTTATGTTTTACAGTACTTTGAAATAAACAACAATGCAAATGTAGCAGATTTCATTATAACTGCTCCGATTGAATCCAAGAAAATGTTCGATATGTGTATAAGTTTATTCAATGAAGCTGCTGAAACAGCTCCTGCTTTAGCAGAATTGGGTGAAGAAATTTATGAAAAGAATAAAGAAAAACTTTTACGTTGGTCGGCAGCTAAGAGTATGCACCATAATTGCTATGGAGGATTACTATATCACTCTTTAAGAATGGCTTTATCGGCAAAAAGAATTTGTCAAATCTATACTAAGGCTAATCGTGGTTTAGTCATTATAGGTTGTTTGCTTCACGATATAGGAAAACTAAAAGAGTTGGATACTGACATTATGGGGAATGCATCATATACAGTCAATGGCAACTTGTTCGGTCATTTAATGTTGGGAGTGCGAATGGTTGAAGATTATACAAAGGATTTAACTATAAATTCTGATGAACTGGAGCAATTACAACATATAATCGCTTCACATCATTATAACCAAGAATGGGGAGCAATCAGTCAGCCAAAAACAATCGAAGCATTTATTGTTGCAAAATTAGATGATTTTGATGCAAAAATGTATATGATTGAAAAAGGCTTAGATGAACTTGAATCGGGTGAAATATCAGAAAAACCAATTTATGATGGTATAAGATTATATAAACCTGAAAGGGGAGATAAATAATGGAATGGATAAGTATTTTTGAAAGTTTACCGGATGATTTTAAAAAGGTGCAAGTTACTTATGTCACTAATAATATGAGTAATTCATATAACGATGTTATTGCTTTTTTTGACCATAAAAATGGTTGGCAAGTCGAAAATGCAGATGGTTCAGTATCGAAATTTGCATTCAATGTTATAGCTTGGAAAGCACTTGGTGATAAATACGACTTCAATTTGCATAATGAAAATAAGTTTTGCTTAGATTGCTATTATTTTATTATGCAAGTTCCTTATAAGCTAATAACATTTGAGAATGCTTATAAAATAACTGATAAGAAATGTAAAGATATTGTTTATTTGTTTATGCCTATAGATGAAAAACATATTGACATTGTTAATTCAATATATCAATTCAAAAATAAGAGCAATAAATATCCATTAAGCTATAATGATATTAATAAAGTATTTGCAATGTTCTGTGAAAATGGTAAATTAAAAGATTGTCATTCGATTTCATTCATAGAATGTGAATGTTTTGACGAAGAGACAATATTTCAGAAATAAAATTGAAAATTATGTTTAGCAGAAAAATAGTATTGACTTCAATTTCGACTATGATATAATAAAATTATAAGATATGAAGTTTATTGTGATAAGGTTATAGCTTATTACAATTTTATTTAAAGTTCAAAGAACAGACTAATACCCAAAAAAGATTTAGTCTGTTCTTTTTTTATATAGATTTTTAATTTTGTTATCTGTCAATTATGACAGTTTATATATAAACAAAATATTATTTTATGGAGAAAGCAAGATAGCTTTCTTTTTGTTTTTTTAAGGAGGAATTTAAAATGTTATTTTATGTAATCGCAATCGTATCAATTTTATTAATTGTTTTCTTTGCTGTAAGATATATGTATCTCTTAGCAACAAACAAGCAAGATACAAAAAAAGTATTATTCACAACAGTAGCAGCAATAGGAATATTATTAGTTATTTTCTGCATAAATGCACATGTGTATATAAAGAAATGCCCTGATTGTGGCTTTACATACAATGTAGCTGAAACAGATTATACATTCTGCCCGGAATGTAATTATAAGCTAAAAAATGTTTGCAATAACTGTTATGAATTGTTACCTGAAGACACAACTTTATGTCCAAACTGTGGATATGATAATACTATTAAATTAGTAAAAACGTGTAAAGGTTGCTTGAACGAATTTACATTTAAAATTGATGAAGAAACAGATTATTGTACAGATTGTCAAAGTAAATTAATACTATGCGGCAACTGCAATGAAAGAGCTATATTTATTGAAAACAAATGCTCAAATTGCGGAGCTGTAGTAACTGATTAATTTTTTGTGGAGGAATTTAAAATGAATGAAATTAGCAAAATTGTGAAAGATTCGCAAAGAAACTTATTAAAGACTGGGAAGATTTACAAAAAATAAGAGAGGAAGAAAGAGCATGAGGATATTATTTAACAGAAAATGGACACAGGCAGAAATCAGCAAAATTCGTACAACAGAAGAATTTACAGGCAGTAATCTATACAATGCTTATATTTTGATTTAGAGAAAATTAATGATGAAATAAGCAAGGTTGGGTAATTATTCACTAAAGATATAAGAGAGGTTATTATTATGAAAAAATTGAGAGTAAAAGTATGCTGTAGTGCATATTATGAAACTACTATGGAAGTGCCGGATAATTTGGATTTTAATGAAGCAATAACTTATGCACAAAAAAATCTTCAAAATATACCGGTACATGAATTGATTTTTGATGGCGATGAGGAAATTGATTGGTATAGTAGTAACTTTGTAGAGTAAAATCAATAAAAGTATAGTTTAAGATAGGAGAATAAAAATGTATAATATAAAATTCAAATACCGTGATAAATTGAGTAATTGGGAATGGCAAGAACAATCATGTACTGTTTCTTCTGTTGATGAATGTAAAAGAATCTATGGATTAGGTATAGATTGCGATTATAAAATTTTATCGATTGAAAAAATAGATAATTAAGGAGAATACGATTATGAAAAAGAAAATTTTGATTACAGTTTTGACAATACTTTTTGCTATTATCTCTTGTAGCGGATGTGCATTATGGGATAATGAAGTTAATGAACTAAATGGTTCAATAACAGGTAATACATATAACGCAGGTTTTTATACCAATCAAGGTAAAAACTTTATGAATGTAAGTGGACAAAAAATCGACTTGCAATCTAATGTAATTAAAGAAAAAACATATAATAGCAATAATGGTTGGGGATATAATCAAACCTTATCAAGTGTTGTTACAGTAATTATTGATGGTAAAACAATCGAAAGTTGTGGTAGCACAATGATTTTTGCTGAAAACGGATTAAATCCTGAAGTAGACTTCAACAGCCCTGAAGTAATAAAGAGTACGTCAGACGGCAGTTTTGGGGATAATGTATTTATTGCAAGTATCGTAAATAAATACAAGAATTACTTTGGAAAATCAAGAGTAGTAGTTATCCAATCACAACTTGGCGATCCTATTTGTGCATACTCCGGTAACGATGTTTATTGGGAAGTGTGTCAGGATTTGCCTAAAACAACAAAATTAATGATTGACGGAAAAGCTCTCTATATTCATAGGGCGAATTTTCAAATCATTGATAAAAATCTATTATAAAGAGATATAAAAATGATTTTGATAGTATAAGATAAACAATTTACAGAAAGGTCTGGGCATATGTATAATGTACTTGATGTATGTAGGTATGTTATTAATTATAGCAATGATAAAGATTATGATATTTCCAATTTAAAATTGCAAAAGCTATTGTATTTTATTCAAGCATATTTTCTGATAAATAAGAATGAAGCTTGTTTTAATGAGACAATAGAAGCATGGGATTTTGGACCTGTAATACCAAAAGCATATAGTGAATACAAACAATATGGAGGTGGACATATCCCATCAATTTCATCTTATATAGAAATGGATTCAGATAATATATGGAGTGTACATAGGGTTAAATATAATAACAATATCATTTCTAATGCAGATAAAAAAATGATAAATGATGTTATTAATCAATTTGCTGAATATACTGCGACTGATTTAACGTCATTATCACAAAATCAAGCACCATGGAATAATATATACGAACCATATACAAATAATGAAATAACAAAAGAATCTATAAAGGAGTATTTTAATGACTGAAAATTAAAATCTGTCATGGTGATATATGAAAATGATAAAAAGAATGTTGACTTCATGTTCTAATATGTTATAATTATATTATAGATATGAAGTCTATAGAAAGTAAATGATATTATTTTCTATTTTTAATATAGTTTTTTTATGAGTGATTAAACCCGAATAGGGCTTAATCACTCTTTTTTTTATTTTTCTACAGTTTAGGCTGTTTATATATATCTAATAAATTTTTAAGGAGGTATAATTATGAAAGTAGTTAAAATTAAATGGGACACTGACGGTGACATGAAAATGTTAAAATCGTTGCCGAAAGAAATTGACATCACTGATGAATTTGATGTTAATGATTATGAAGATGATGAAGATCAACTATTAGATGATATATCCGATTGGCTATCTGATACTTACGGATATTGTCATTTTGGTTTTGAAATTAAATTTTAAAAGGAGAGATTATCATGAAAAAATATGAAATAACAAACGAATCTATCGAATTTGAGGGCAAAACACTATATCGTATTAAAGCCATGTCTGATTTTGACGATGTTAAAGCAGGCGAGTTCGGCGGTTTTATCGAATGTGAAGATAACTTGTCAAATTGCGATAAATGTTGGATTTACGATGATGCCAAAGTTTTTTGCGATGCTGTTGTAAGGGATAATGCCAAAGTTCGTAATAACGCTGTTCTATGCGACAAAGCGATGGCAATTGAAAATGCAGAAGTAAGCGGAAACGCACGTTTAAACGGTAATTCTTATGCTCGCCAACACAGCACTGTCACAGATAATGCAAGACTAACAATGAACGCTCAAGCATGGGGATATGCAACCATAAACGATGACGCATTTTTACAAAAAGACGCACATATAGACACCTATAGTAACTGGATTACTATACCTTTGTATAAAGAATCAGAAATTATAGTTACGGCATATAAAACAAGCGGCAATATGTATAATGTAACTTTCAGCAATAGTCCTCATAGCTTTTCACTTGAAGAATTAGAGAGAAAAGTCGAAGTGTGCAAAACCGAAGAAGAAAAGAAACACATCGAACGTGTCGTAAAAGAAATTAAAGAATTTTTCGATATAGAAACCGAATAAAGAAAATATTAAATCAGATTCTTTTGGTTTTGAGATTAAATTTTAAAAGGAGAGATAATTATGAAAATTTTTGATATGAATAACCTATGGGTAATCCGAATGATAGATGAAAACTTTTCGTTTTTTGTTATTGGTTTTGACAAAACGGAAGCTATTGAAAAAGCAAATTCATACATTGAGGATACCTCATTAACAGGTAAATACAAAGTTGAACAAGCGGATGAAAACACAGCAGTTGATTGTGATTATATCGTTTGCTAATATATTCAGAAAAGGAGTTGAATTATAATGACTAATGAATTTGCAGAAATGGTAAATCGTTTAGCACGAGCAAAAAATTTTAAAGATGGTTCATTTTGCTTGATTACATCTGATCCTGATTCAGATAAAGTTGTTGTTGAATTGAAGGGTGAACACAAAAACATTATTCAAGGTGTTGGAGACACTTTAAAGCATATTTTATCGCAAGTTAATGATAAGGATGCTGAAATAATCAAAGTATTCATTACTGATATTATTACTGAAGATGAAAGATCACGTTTCAAGTCAAATTAATGGAATAAAAGGGAGGAATATATTATGACAACGATTAATGGTAAGAAAATATTTGTAATTAACGGTAGTGGTGGAGTAGGCAAAGATACATTCGTGCGATTTGTTAGTGAATTCTATTGCCATTTAACAAATAAACAAGTTATTAATTATTCATCAGTAGATGAAATAAAAAGAATAGCTAAAGACATAGGATGGACAGGTTCAAAAACAGAAAGAGACAGAAAATTTTTATGTGATTTAAAATTAGTTGTTTCTGAATATAACGATTTACCGTTTGTAGCTATGAGAGAAAAAGTTGATGCCTTTAAAAGTTCGACTGATGAAAATGTACTTTTTTTACATATAAGAGAACCGGAAGAAATAAAAAGAGCAGTACGAGAATTTAATGCAATAACAATCCTTGTAAAACGTGATAATATACTACATATTACATCAAATTCGGCTGATGACCAAGTGTTTAATTATGATTATGATATAGTTATTGACAATAATAGTACAGAAGCCGATTTAAAAGAAGTTGCAAATATATTTGTTACCGATCTTTTACAAAATAAAATAAGGAAAAGATATATTGCTAAAGGTAGAGTTTTGAATTGAAATTTTAGATTGGATTGGAGAAAAATTATGTATAGAAGTTATGAGAATCCATATGAATTAGAGTTGCAACTTAAAGAATTAAAACAACAATATTGTGATGCTGAAGCTAATAACGCCGACGATGACACATTGATTAATTTGAGTATGGACATAAATAGTTTAGAAGAACGTATTAATTTTGCTTGGGAAGATGATGAATATGAGAATGAAATATAATGGAATAATTAATGAAACGATGATTTAGAAGGTTAGAAATGGAGAGATATTATGAGAACAAATGCAAAAGAAAGAAAAAGTAATGCAAGACAGTGGTATTCTCTTTTGATAAATAGTTATAATTCAAAATCAGCAGTTGTTGTACAAAGATATGAAAGTTCAAATTCTAATATAAGTAGGGTTCAGTTATTAGCTTGTAATACAATTGGAACACCTGTTGTAATTTCTGAATCAATAGATGGATTAACTGGTTGCCTTTGTGAATTATTACAAAACATTAAGAAGTTAGACACGGTAAGAACTTATTATGAAAATGATTTTAATGATTGGCTGTCGGAGAACTACAACATATACATTACTTATAATGATGGATTGGTTTTGATGTTTGAAAGAGAAAATAACTAACGAAACAACGATTTCAAAGGGAAATAATAGCTATATATGGTAGATATTATAATGAGTAGCTACTATATATAGTATATATGAAAGGTAGGTTGATTAACTATGACAATAGAAGAAATTGAAGAATATTTAGAAGCATGGTGTGATGGAACAGCTTTTTGTTTAAGACATGTAAAGCAACAAGACAAACAATTTTACTTAGAATTTAACGGAGATAATCCTTGTCGTGAGGATTGGCGTAATGAAATTATAATAGATAATCCAACGACAAAGAAAGAATTAACTAAAATTTTGGCTGATGAGATATGGACACTCTATGAGGTTTTTGATGTAGAAGAAGAAACATATCTTATGTTGGAGGCAAAGAGAAATGGGTTTTCGGGAGTGCCTGGTGTGGTTGCCCTTGTACATAATGAAGAATATAAAGAGAACGCATTAAAAGAATTTGCGGAAAAGTTACGAAATTTGTACAATAATTTAGACAAAGAGGAAACAGATACAATGAATAAGGAGCAATTTTTTGAGTATATTCACGAGAATTTCAACATTGACGGTACAAGTCAAGGATTAATTTTGAATATTCTTGATTACATAGAAGCAAATTATTCTGAAAAAAATGAACAGTATAATGCGTTATGTTCGTTGCTTGATGGTACTATTGGGTTGGAAGATGCAGAACTGAAAAAAGTGCATATGTAGATTGGAGTGGTTTTTAATGAAATACAGAATGAACATAGTAATAGGAAATGAAATAACAGACCATAAAGTTGTATTCAGTCTTAATTGTAATTTCTTTTATGATGAAGAACAATATGGAAACGGACATTATGTTTCTATTGTAGGCAAAGACTTTTCCAAACAGGTAATTGACCTAAGATATGACACATCTTTTGACAGAAATAACAAAGAAAAATGGATTGAACATTGGGCTAAAACTTATTGGAATGGTAAAGATGGAGCATATAGTTTAGAGTCTTTTGAGATTATTAAATTATATACATGGGATGATGTTTACGACAGAGCAGACGGAAAAAGATATGGAGATGATGAATTAACGGCAAAAGATAACGCAAGATGGAATGTGCGAAATTTAGCTATTAATAATGGTTATCCTGATTTAGAAGAAACAGAATGTCCTGAAGATATGGTAGAGTTTTATTGTGAAGAATTTGATATTCTTTTTAACGAGGATGGAAATATTGTTGAACATTCATTAGATATTGAGAAGGAGTGATTATAATGAAATTGCATTTATATTATCTTGATAGGAGATGGACGAAACGTGGAGATTGTGCTCATAATTATAATCTTGTTGTCGATTTAGACAACAAAACGTACAAGATATACGTTAGTCCTTTTTATGGATATGAATGTTCAAGTGATATAGAGGTCAAAAGAAAATCGGATATTCTAAATTATATAGAATATTTAAAAGAGAATGGGTTTGTGGATACTGATGAGATTTATTGTGGATAAAATAAGAGTTTCATAAGAAGATTGGAGGAACATGTTATGAGAGATAGAGAAAAAAATACAGCATTACATTTTGAAATTATGGACAAATGCAAAAAGTTAGAAAAGGAATTATTACAGATTGACGGAATAACAGACATCGAATTTGACCTTGATGGATTTTGGAGTGGTATATATCAAGTAATTGTTTTAACAAAATATAACATTCCTGTATCGCTTAATAATTACTATAAGGTTAGAAAGTCAGTTGTTAATCAAGTAGTAGAAATTGCAAAGGGGAATTTCTTAAATCGCACAGAAGATAGAATAGAGGACTACGGAGAACATTTTTATTTTGTCTTTGAATGTATGGAAGAATGGAAAATTAAAAATATTGAGTAATGAAGCGATGATTTACTAAGAAAGTGAGGTAGATGTTAATGTATGTAATAGGATTAAGTGAATGGAATTTTCTTAAAATTAAATTAAGAACAATGATGTCATGGGAAGCGTGTAAAACTTGGAACGAAATTGTAAAAGTGTATTATGAATGCGACTTAAACACTGCATCAGTCTTACCGAATTATGAAGATGCTGAAAATTTGTTAGAAAAAATAAAGAATATTAAAAATGAAAATATATTTGAGAATAATAATATCATTGGACAGATCATAGATGAAAAGAACGGAAATAGAATTAAGATTGATGAATTAAAAATTTATGAATTAATTCCAATGAAAATTAAAAATCAATGAAACGGAAATTTCAAAGAGGTACTAAGAAGATACTTGCTGTAGTGAGTATCTTCTTTTTTGTGTTGAGAATATGTTATTGAGGACGGTGAAGTTTATGTGTTATAAGATTAAAACTCAAAAGAGATTGGAGGCAAAGGTGAACTACTCGGCAACAAGTTGCCGAGCTTCCTATTTCAACCACAACGGCTATTATCACATCTATAAAAGAATGTTCAGAGGAAAATTTTGATGATAAGATTATGATTGTCATTCAACAACAATTCACAGGATTAATGTAATGATATATTTAGCCGTTGACTATTTAACATAAATATGGTAAAATAAAGGAAAGATTAAGAGGCGATTAAAATGAAAGAATACAGAAATGCACCTCTATCAATAGAGGTGCAAAAATATGAAAGAGAGTTTACCGAAAGCGGTAAGGCTCTTATAAAAGAAATCACATCAAAAACACCTTACACCGAAGCTCCAAGATGTCCCAATCCGAATGGAACACTTTGTTTTGGTATGCCGGCAATAGATAATGACGGTACATCATATTGGATTGAGGTCACAGGTTGGGAAGAACCAGTAGTTGGATATAGATGTGGAAATGGTCAAGGATGTTTTGCGGTAGAGGACTTTAGAGTCAATAATGTAGCAGACTTCATTAATGATAAAATTAAATTTATATTTAATTAAAAAATTGGAGGACATAAAATAAGTTGGACAAATAAATTTGAAGGCAAAACTAATGATGAATTGATAAAATTATATTCACAATTTCTTAAAGCAGAGAAATCAGGAAATTTTGAAAGAGATACTGAACTTGGAAGAATTAAAGAAAAATATGAAGCGGAATTCGCCTTACGAGCTATGTTTGTATTACAGGTAGAATTGACACATGTAATATCGGACAGGTGGTATAATGAAAAATTAAAAAATAACACAATAAATTAGGAGTGATATTTATATGGAGAATATGGAGAAATATGTAGTAATCTGCTATGCAGTACATGAGGAGAAAATTGAAAGATATAAAACATTCGATAATAAAAAAGATGCGTACATATTTGTAAAAGAAGATTCACAAAATTTATATAAACAAAAAAGCCATAATTCAGATGATGATTGGAATGCAAAGATTGATTTTACATGTGGAGATGATGGTGTAGCTTATTTGTCAGTGGATGACAAAGAATATATATGGACTTGGGAAGTCATTGAAATAAATTAAGGAGTGATATAATGAGGTTGCCTATACAATTTATATATACTGAAAATGGCATAAAAAAAGATTCTATTGCCGAAAATGAACAAATGAATTATGTAGATAAATTGAATCGTGATTTATTGAAAAACAACTTAAAAACAAAGAAATGTTAGTTTTATTAAAATGATAGGTAATATATTATGGAAGAAAAAATTGCACCATTAATTTTGACTCAAAAAGTCAATAAGAAATATCCGAATGTTTGGAAACAAGTAGAAGATATGAGAAAAATGAACGGTAAAGAAGTTAATTGGGATACTCGCTGCTATGTGCCTATAGGCGTGGGTATTGCTATTGCAAGTGACGGAAACGATAATATTAATTTGGGTATAATATCAGAAGCCAATATAATTGTTGCAACTGCTACATGGAGATTGTATAAACAAATCTTCAGCTTTGATAAAGATATGGAAGATGTTCTTACTGAACAAGGAAGTGAAGATTTAATTATACCAATCGAAGTTTTAAGTAATCTTCCATATCCCTGTATTTACATAGCAGTAAACGATGATGAGTACAATGGATTCTTCGTCTACTTTGAATCAGATACTAACAACGGAGAATTGGAATTGCGATTTTTGTTTATAAATAATGACTATTCAGTTATGCCTATTTCTTTACATCTTATAGAAAATGGTACAATCAAAGATGGAATTGACCGAATGTTACAAGAAGTAGAAAAGAATTCATCAAAGAATTTTGTCGATAAAGATTATATTGATTTTGTAACAAACTTAATAACATCAAAATTGCAACTTGTGTTATATATCTGTGCACAGAACAGCGAAATTACTGAAGATGAACGACAAAAATACATAACTCGTAAGCCCCAAAAAAAAGAATACATAAAAGATAAATATAGAGAAATTCAAAAATGGAATTGTGGCACTCAAACCGGAAATATTATTCGCCAAATAAAACAAAAGAAGGTTAAATCTCATATTGTTTATAATAATTCGGGAGTGGAAGCACATGGTTCTCCGAAACGCCCACATACACGGCGTGGACATTGGCATCATTACTGGAAAGGAGAGAGGGGCTCAAGTCATAGAAAATTAATTTTAAAATGGCTTGCACCAATATTCATAAAAGGATATGATGTAAATGATAATGTTGTAACTACAAATGTATTCTTAAAAGAAAATGGAAAGGTGTGAAATAATAATGTATACAGTAGAAAATTTAGAGGCGATGGGTAGTGTATACGCCCAATTAACTCAGCTAAAAGGATTTAACGATCCATTTCAAGGGCAATGTGATATGTTTCCTATGAGAAGTATCACAACAATGATTAAACGAACTATGCCTTATATATCCGATGAATTAAATCAGGAAATTGGTAAACTAATGGATATGTTGGACGTTGATGAAATGGACGAACTTATAAATAAACCAGTTTCAATGGAACTACGAATGAACTTTTGGAAAGGATATAATAAGAAAGTTTGATTGTTTTGCGAAAGGAAATGGTATTATGAAGAAAAGACTGTTATATTGACGAAAAATATCTTCTTTGGTATAATAGATATATTATATTGTAAGGGAGATAATCAAATGTTCAATAATGAACAAGATTTTGAAGAATGGAGAGTCGATTGCTTAAACAAGGCAAAAGAAATTCTCACTATGGACAAAGAAAAAGAAAATAATCGGAGTAAAAAAATAGAGACGACAGCGAATTGACTGTCGCCTTTATTTTTTTGTGTAATTCAATTTGATAATATTAATGCGAATGATACTATGTCAAGTATCACCGTAAGAATACAGACAGAAATCATTATATTAAAAATCATTTTTGGTTTAATTAATTTGTTATGTAAATAATTCCAGTATTCTTCTGCGTAAGCTATTGGAATTTCTGCAAATAAGGATAAATCTTTAGCATTTTTTAAATATGTAGGCAACTTGTTTTTTGGTGCGATTAAAAGACAAGCCATTAAATTTGCTTCTTGTTCTTCTTGTAGAGAATCGGAAGTATGTCCCAACACATAATGAGCAATCTCGTGGAATATGTAGAAACGCCAATACATAGACGTTTCATCAAAGTAAATTATATATGAAGGCACTTTACCTGATTCCTTGTAAAGAATAGCAGGAGTGGAGATTAACGGATTGGTACCAGCAAAATCTTCTACTGCTTGAGATCTTACTTTAAAAGATATTTGTAATTGAGTGCATAGTAAAAATGGATTACAAGGGAAACTTGTAAACTGTTTTGTATAGATTTGTGCAATATCCAATAATTGTTTAAAACTTCTCATCTTCGACACCTATTATTGGCAAGTGAGCCAACCCTTTCATATAGATTAATGCAAATTGTTTTGATTTTGAGTCTAAGAGATTCCACAATGACAGAACGTCTTGTTGTTCAGAAAACAAGACATTATTATCCGCATTATTTTCAATTCCTGCAAAGAATTGAGAAAGGGAAATATTTAGACCATTACAGATTTTCATTAAATTATATATCGTCGGGACGTGTCTATGTTTAATCATATTATTGAGTGACGAATAAGGCATATCAGACATTTTTGCAAGTTTATATATAGACAGATTTCGTTGCTTACAAATCTCCACAATGTGCTGGTTGACTATAAATTCATCCATAGAAATCTATTCCTTTACTAATAAGATTATATCTTATTGTGCCCAAAAAACGTAGATGTATTCTATGGCAATAATAGTGTTGAGTTTGGTAGTAAATTAGAAATACAAAAAAAATAAGCACCTATATCAGATACTTATTTTTTGTATTGTTCAATAACGTTTTTAATTAAATCTATTGTTGAATCAGGAATATTTGTTTCAGCAATTTCTTTCAATAGGCTTTCTTTTTTGGCATTGATTTTTTCCCCACCATAAGACAAATAATTTTTATTGGGATTTAATTTAAAAATTTCATTAGGTGTCATATTGAAAACTTTACATAAAGAGATTATGCTAGACATTTTTAAGTCCGTTATAACACCAGTTTCCCATTTACTAATGGTGCTTTTGCCAACGTTTATTAACTTGCTGAGTTCATCTAAAGACATATTTCTTTCTTGTCTTTTATCTTTGATGATATTTCCGATAGATGACATAATGACAACTCCTTATATTACAATGATATTACAAAAGAGAAATCATTGTTGACAATGAAAACTCATGGTGTTAATATATATGTGTCCTTAAAGAAACAAAACGTTAAATTTGTGTCTTTAAGGAAATGAGCGCGTGGTATTTAAACATCTCTCTCGGCGATTTTACGCACCAAACCAAATATACGAAGACGAGTAACATCTTCACCTTCAAATCGTCTTGGTGCATACATCGGATTAAGTGATTGGAGTTCAATACTGTTTGGATCGTATATAACTCTTTTTATAACTCCGTTTTCGCCATCTATCATAACAACGGCATAACTACCATTGTCAACAGAAGTTTGGCAGCGGACAAGTACAATATCACCTTCTTCAAATTTTGGAATCATACTATCGCCTTTAACTTTAAGAAGAACATGAGGTTCATCACCGCTTATCCATTTTTGAGGGACAAATCTTGTACCTATAACATCATTGTCTGCATAGACACCAAAACCAGCAGAAACTTCACCCAGTATAGGAAGTTCAACCATTTCTTCAGTTGGAGCTTCGCCTGTTAAGTCATGGATTGAAACATTAAGACTTTTAGCAATAGCCGTTAAAGTTTCAATTTTGATGTTTGTTTTAGCTGTCATACTTGTGATTGTGTTCTTTCCAAGACCGCTGATAACAGCAAGTTTACTTAAAGAGATGTTTTGCTCGTTCGCAATTCTTTTTATATTATCTATAATAGTTTGTGAATTGTGCATAAAAATCCCTCCTAAAAGTTGTTTAAAAATCACAAAATCCCATCGCAGATTGATTTTTATATTGACTATCCCTCCGCGATGTGATAATATGATTATGTTGGTTTTAAAAACTAAATATTTCTCACTTCAATATCCCCATATTAAATTAATTTACCCTTTTTGAAATGTGTTCCCCAACACGTTTATTTCATAATGGATAAAAGAAATATCCTTGATTTTTATGTGTTTATTATAGCACATTATTCTACCACATGCAAGAGATAAAGGTCTATTTTATCCAAATAGACCTCTCTTTTTTATTGGTGGTTGTTCATTCATAGTTTTAGCTAATTTCTCTAACAAATCTCTTTGTTCCTTGTTAAGACGTTTTGGCGTCTGAACAACAACTGTAAATATAAAATTACCTCTAGCAGAAGAATTTAATGCTGAAAATCCTCTATCTCTAATTGTAAATTTTGTACCTGTTTGGGTTCCTTCTGGAATTGTATAATTCTCTGTAGTTCCATCTACCATAGGAATTTCTAACTCTGCTCCTAATGTTGCTTGTGTTATTGTAATTGGAATATCACATAAAACATTATTTCCTTTTCTTGTGTAAATACTATGTTTCTTTATTCTAAGTGTAATATATAAGTCTCCTTTAGGTCCACCTTTTGTTCCAGGTTCTCCTTCCCCTCTTAATACTACTGTTTGATTATCATCTATTCCTGCTGGTATTTTTACTTTTATTTTTGGTTGTTTTCTTACTGTTCCTTTACCTTTGCAATTATCACATACATCTGTAATAACTTCTCCAGTTCCATGGCATTTGCTACATGTTCTAGTAGTTTGAACTTGGCCCAATATTGTATTTTGAACTTGTGTTACTTGACCAGTTCCATGACAATCAGGGCATTTCATTGGATTAGTTCCTGGTTTTGCACCAGTTCCATGGCATATATCACAAGTTTCATTTCTTGTAATTACTACTTCTTTTTCTACTCCTAAAAATGCTTCTTCAAATGTAATGTCCATATTAAGATTTAAATCAGCACCTTTTCTTGGTCCGTTGTTTTTTCTAGCAGATTGTCTGCCTCCAAAACCTCCTCCAAAAAATGATGAGAATATATCTCCTAAATCACCGAAGTCACCAAAGCCATCAAATCCTGATGTTGAATATGAATATCCACCACCAAATGGTCCTTGACCTCCGCCAAAACCTTGTGGATCTGCTGTTCCAAATTGGTCATACATTCTTCTTTTTTGAGGGTTTGAAAGAGTTTCATATGCTTCATTTACTTCTTTAAATTTCTTTTCTGCTTCTTCTTTATTATCTGGGTTTGCGTCTGGATGATATTTTTTTGCCATTTTTCTGTAAGCTTTTTTTAGTTCATCATCTGTTGCAGTTTTACTTACTCCCAATACTTCATAATAATCTCTTTTTTCTGCCATTTTTTCCTCCAAAAATATTTATATGGAAAAAAGGGGAATCCCCTTTTCCATATATTACTATTTTAATTATTTATTGTCATCTTCTACTTTGTAGTCTGCATCATATACATTTCCATTGTCTCCGTTTGCACCATTATCTGTTCCAGCTCCTGCTGCATTTGGATCTACTCCAGCTCCTTGTGCTCCGTTTGGATTTGCATTTTTGTATAGTTGTTCTGACATATCATAGAATACTTTTGTTAATTTTTCTGTTGCTTC